>PVBE012091935.1_pt1 | contig 58832 bp, 43 predicted proteins | sample 1631181 | NCBI WGS metagenome assembly PVBE01 (sample SAMN08397723, study PRJNA350692) | Marine metagenome, whole genome shotgun sequencing project. | isolation source: water | place: Pacific Ocean | collected 2012-04
AGGGTAAAGTAAAATCAATAGATACTTTTGATTTACTTAAGCAAATCGGTATAGAATTATATATATTCTGAAATTTGTTTATTCTTCTACTCGAAAATCTACTATCAGCAATCTAATTGATTAGATATATAATTCTTTTATTAAAATATTATATTCGTAGAGCAAAATTTTCTTTTTATGGAAATATACTTGCTTATTTTTTAGGCAAAATTATTTTAGTAACTGATACTATGTGTTTTTTGTTGCAATTATATAATAAATAGTAGTGATTTTATTTGTACTAATGAATGTGAATGATTATCTTGTAAAATTGTAGTGCTTATAAAATTACACTACTGTATCTGTACACAGGTTTCTATTTTTGGTGAAGTCTGATTCAATAAATGCTTTCAGTTTAAATGTAAATTTAGTAAATTTACATTAGATATAATAATACCCTTGTTATATAACTGTGAGCTGCTTTAAAAGTGATGCCGAAATATTACTTTCTTTCATCATTTTAAATATATTTTGTATTTTATTTGACAAAATGTGCATTCGTTTATAGATTCTAGTTGATAGAATCATGTTACGTAATATTACAATTTTATGAAAAGTTTCGTCCATAGTAGTTATTTAAAGATAACATTGAATTTTAAAAAGTTTGTTACATTGAAGGTAGTTACGGATATAGTTACATTATATAAAAATATAAGGCAGAGTCTGTGACACATATAAAATATTAATAGTTTTACACTGATATTGTAAGTCTAGAAGAATTCTAAAATTTTTAAATGCCTTCTTATTCGAAACAGATTAAAATTTTATAGATAGGCTTAGTTTAGTATTTAATAGAAAAAACTAATATTTTTGGTCAGTGGAAAGTGTGTAGTACTTGTAATAAAATTGAATAATCTCTATAAGTGGACATAGATTTGAAATAACATAAGAATATCTTTTTAAACAGTTTATGGTAAATTATGATTCCATCGTTGCATGACAAAATGTTACGCAACAGTAGATCACATTATGTTGTGTACAAAAAGGTAAAATGATTCTGTATTTTAGGTTACCAATCTGATACTGATATGTTTTTTTGTAAAAGATTTTATAGTTGTATCGGCAAATGTAGTTATTACAATAAACAATACTAATACGTATTATATCTAACAATGCTGCCGTACATGCGTATTGCTTGCCATTGGTATGGTTTAATGTAATTAAAGGTAATAATAAATTGTATTAAATCATTGAATAGATTATGTTTATTATCTCATTTTTATTTTATGTTCTTTATAAATTTTACAGTTTGTCTAAATCTATGCGAAGTTTTTGTTTAGTTTTTCTACCTAATAATAATTATATTAAAAGGTGTCGCTCATTTTGTTATTTATTATTGATGGTTTTTTTAGCTTTTTTTGTCCAAATTAGTTATGGTACACAGTATGATTGTTCGGATTTTGAAGATTGGGCACCAAGAATAAGCTGGACTAAACGAACTGACTTTCTTTGTTTTAGGTGTTACAAACAACGTTCATTTATTTATCCTCTAGATTCTGACACAGAATATCCAACAACTATTACTTCAGATGAAGTAATGGTTGTTAGTGAAGGTACATCTTCTTTTTATGGAAATGTTACTTTTAATAAAGGAAATCAACAAATTGTCTCTGATAAAATATTTGTTGAGCATGATAAAGAATTTGGTGGCTTAAAAACTTTACATGCTGATGGTAATGTAAAAATGACAGAGCCTGGATTGGTAATTATCGGTTCAAAAGCTAGTGTGTTTTACCTTGAAAAACGAAAAGTTATCTACAATTCTAGTTATCGATTATATGAAGAACATGCACGTGGTCAGTCTGATTACATCAATATAGATGATGTTCACCATTGCATGCTCTTAAAAAATGCAAGTTATACCACCTGTGCTTTAGGAAATAATGCTTGGCAATTAAAAGCTAAGAAAACAAAATTTGATAAAAGATCTGGTAGAGGTGAGGCTTGGCATTCTTGGTTATATATGAAAGGTTATCATGTTTTTTATTTTCCGTATATGAATTTTTCAATTGATAAGCGTAGAAAAACAGGATTCATACATCCATCAATTCAAACATCTTCAATGAATGGTACGACTTTGATATTTCCTTTTGTTTGGAACATTGCCCAAAATTATGATATGACTATAACAACACATTTTATGCGCAACAGACGATTAAAAGTAGATAATTTATTTTATTATATGAAACAAAACAACCGTACTCAGCTTCAGTTTAATTTTTTCATAGGTGAAAAAAAACACCAATATTTTAGTAAAGAGTGTGTTTCTGAAAATTTAGTGAGAAACATTGATCCTCAAATACGAAGATTTAGAGATTATCAAAAATGTTATGGGATTTTTTTCGAACATGTTACAGAATACAATAAGCAATTAAAGCTATCACTACGTTATACCAATATAACAAATAATAATTATTTATATGGTTTTCAAAAAGCTCCTGAAATTTTCAAAAAAAAGTTTGTTCCACTTGATTCAGGTGATGCATCTGATGTATTAATGCTAACAAATCCTGAACTTGAAGTTAGTGTACTTAATCGACATCAACAAAATACCTCGACGGCATGTACAGCATTACAACTAGCAGAATTAGAACATCGTGGTTTTCATGGGACTTTGAAATTTAAGGTGGAACAGTATAAATCGCTATTTCCTTTGTATGTTTCAGCTTCCCAAAATTATCGAAAGCTACCTGAAATTAGTTGGCAATCTAAAACTTTTGACTTGTTTACGCTGTTTAACTGGAATATCATTGGTACTTACACTGGATTTAATTCTAAAAATATTATATGTAACGAAAGATTAACTGATGGACACAGGTTTCACTTTCGCCCTTCTTTAACATTTCCACTCAATGCGCCAGCTTGGTATATCAATCCCAGGATACAATGGGATGTGGTTTTATTCAAGAATTTACAGCTTGGGAAAACTGATTCAAGTGCTAAAAAGCCATCTCATTCATCACATTCAATACCTATATTAGATAACAATGTGGGGCTTATGTGCGAGCGTACTCTCTCTATTTTTAATATTCCCTATTTACAAACTTTAGAACCACGGCTTTATTATTTGTACGTACCATATCACGATCAAAGCCAATCACCTATTTTTGACTCATGTGTACAAAACTGTGATTATAATCAGTTATATCGAGATAACCGTTATTGTAGTTATGATCGGATTGGCGATGCAAATCAGATTACTTTTGGTTTACAAAGTCGCTTTTTTCTTTCTGAGACAGGCGAAGAAAAGGCTAGTGTTTCTGTTGGTAAGATCCTGTATTTTAGAGATCGTGTTTCACATGTTCCTGGAGGCACTATAGTAAATAATCGCTGGTCTCCATATGCCATTACTGGTTATTATAGAATTTATCCAAATTTGGATCTTCAATGGCAATGGGTTGGAAAACATGTAAATAAAACACAAAGTGGATCTATTCAACTACAGTATCTATTAGATTCAACATATCTTGTTAATGTGCTATATCAATTTAATCGGAGTTCTGAATTCGATGATATAGTTCGTAAAACTTTTCGGATGCGACAATTGCATGTAGCTTTTGCTTTAAAATTCCAATTTCCTACTCGACTACTAGGAGTTGTGGATTACGATTTTAACCTTCGTCGTGTTGTTAATGTTATGCTAAATCTGGAACATCATGGATGTTGCACAATTACTAAGATTGCTTTGGCGCGTACTATCAAAGTAGGAGAGAAGTCGCACATTAATCGTTATGATAATGCTATCCGTTTCGAATTTATTCTAAAAGGGTTAACAAGTAATGTAACTTAAATATAACCAAATTTGTAATTATTTGTTATAAGTTGTACATCTAACGATAATACGAGTAGGGAGTAAATGGCGATTATCTTGATGCACAGTCCGAGATGATGGTGTAACTTATTAAGTGGCATTGAGATGAGTTTACTATGGCTTATGCTTATCTCCCTATATCGAATATTTGTTGTGATTTAGATATTTTTCAGTATGTATTTTTCTATATTTCTATATGTGGAAAGTTAAAGGCTTGAAGATACTTATGAGTATGAGTTTTAATGTGTGCTTAGTTTTGCTAAAATAAGGCACTTTATCAAACTATGTTGATGTGAGACTGCTGTGATTGGTCGTATTTTTTTTATTTTAATGTTTATGCACATTCCTGGACAGTTATTGTCTGCTACAGAGGATAAGACTATCGATTATGTCGTTGCTATCGTCAATGATGATGTTATTACAAAATTAGAGCTGGATATCTACTCAAAGTTTCTATTATCGAGAACTAGGTTTATAAATGCTGTATCATCGCAAGATGACACATTTGCAAAAAAAATATTTGAGAATTTGATTTTACAGAAAATTCAACTTCAGTTGGCTTGTGAATTAGGGATCAAAATAAATGACAAAATTGTGATTGATAGCCTAAAACAAATTGCAAATGGAAACAATCAAACGCTAGATGAATTTCAACTGCAGTTTGAAGAATGTGGAATAAGTTTTGATGGTTTTCGAGAATTTGTTAAAGCTGAAATGATTATTTCAAGTCTTCAAGGAAAGGAAGTTAACTCTGCAGTTGTTATTTCCACATTAGATATTGATAATTTTTTAACTTCATCTGCTGGTTATGTACAAATAGGGACTGAGTATTGTCTGGGACATATTATATTTAATGAGACTAGTACTAAATTTCTCAAAAGTAAAGAGGAAATAAAAATACATTCTGATAATATGTTGAAAGAGGTACGGAAATGTGTAGATTTTACAAAATTAGTTGGTTTCGAATCTGTAGGGACATATGCCTTACACAAGTGCTATGTGGATTGGTATTACATCAATGAAATACCATCTATGTATGCTAAATATGTACCTTCTTTGCAAATGAATGAAGTATTTGGCCCTATATATACAGAACATGGCTTTCACATTATAAAACTAATTGGAAAACGAATAGGAAAGCAGGAGCAGTATATAGAAACGCGTGTACGTCAAACTTTCATTAAGACAGGTGTTGACAATTATGCTCAAGAATATGCAGCAATGTCAGAAAAAATGTGTGAACAAAACTTTCAAAAACTTCTTGGTTTTTACATAGATGCCAAGCAATATTCTGAAAATTCAAGTACTGGAAAAAGAAGTTGGAATTTGGATTGGATAACCAAAGATGTTGTTCTTCCTAAAATTTATGAAGAAGTACAAAAACTTAAGTACAATGAAATTAGTCAACCATTTAAAACTGATTTAGGTTGGCACTTAGTTCAAGTATTAGGAACCCGTATTATTGAACCATATTTAAAAGTTGTTCGAATGAAAGCAGTAGAAATCATAAGAGAAGTGAGGTATCAAAAAATGTTAGTAGCCTGGTTGAATCAATTGCGTGATAGCGCATATGTTGAAGTTTTAGAAAAAAACATGGTTACCTAAAAAGACGTGCCAAAACACATCTATAAGAAGTGGTTTAGCCAAAACTTTTTAAATGACACATTTGTGATACAAAGAATAGTCGCAGCTGTTGATCCACTGTCCACAGATGATTTTATTGAACTTGGTCCTGGACTTGGAGCATTAACCGAAGTGCTGCTACCGTTAGTTGCTAAATTAAGCGCCATTGAAATTGATCAAGAACTTGCTAATAAACTGAGTGCTTCATTTTTAACATTTAAGAATTTTTTTCTTTATATTGATGATATATTAAAAATAGATTTATCTACTTTATTTTATCAAGGCAAAAGAATCAGATTGGTTGGAAATTTACCATATAATATATCTACACCTATACTTTTTAAATTATTTCAATACATGCCATATCTTTTCGATATGCATTTCATGTTCCAAAAAGAAGTGGCTCTTCGATTGTCTGCAGTCCCTGGTAGCAAGGCATACGGGAAACTAACTGTTATGGCTCAATATCATTGTAAGATAAATAGGCTTTTTGATGTACTACCAACTGCATTTTTTCCAACGCCTAAAGTGAATTCAAGTCTTGTCAGACTTACACCACATCATGTAAATAATATGGATGTTATTAATCCTGTGCTATTTAAAAAATTAATTATTATGTCTTTTAATCAACGTCGTAAAACACTAAAAAATGTTTTTAAGGAAATTTTAACAGATGATGATTGGAGAATGTTAAGTATAAAATCGAACTATCGAGCAGAACAACTTTCAGTTGAAGACTTTGTTCAACTGAGTAATTATGTAACAAATCAGAAACAAATAAATTAGTAAGTTTTATGTCAACGTATGTTATTGGAGACATTCATGGTTGTTTCGATGAACTACAATCGCTATTGAAGGTTATCGATTTTGACCAAAAAGAAGATTGTTTATGGTTTACTGGTGACTTAGTTAATGATGGACCTAAGCCAGTAGAAACATTAGAGTTTATTAAGAATCTAGGAAATCGTGCTATTTGTACCTTGGGTAATCATGATTTAACGTTATTGGGCATAGATACTGGTTGTATTAACATATCGAAAGATCGGCGCATGGGATTTGAAGCTGTTTTAACTAGTAAAAATAAAAATGATTTACTTTCTTGGTTGAAAGCACGTCCTCTGATTCATTATGATGCATATTTTAATATTTTTCTTGTACATGCTGGTATTGCTCCACAGTGGAATAAGGAGAAAGCATTAGCACTAGCTAATGAGGTGGAGAATATACTTATTAGCAATAAAGTGGAAGATTTTTTTTCGCATATATATGGTAATGAACCTAATATTTGGAATGATCATCTAAGTGGATGGCCACGGATTCGCTGTATCGTTAACTATATGACACGGATGAGATTTTGCTCACCCATGGGCCACCTTTATTTCAACAATAAAGGACCTGCAAATACTGCCACTAAAGGCACGTTACCTTGGTATGATATTCCTAATTGCTTACAGAAAGAAACCAAGATAGTTTTTGGACATTGGGCTTCTATACTTGGCAAAACAAATAACCCAGATGCTATTGCACTTGATACAGGCTGTGTATGGGGACACTACTTAACTGCTTTACGTTTGGAAGATCAATGTATATTTCAAATAAGCTGTTAAAATTATTGTAAATTTTTGAGGAATTATATTCATGAATGATGAAATAAATATAACCTGGTTATCGTTGTTCCCCAGTATTGTGACATTGACACTGGCTTTTTTATCACGTCAGGTTATTGTTGCTTTGTTTATCGGTATTGCAACAGGAGGAGTTGTTTATGCTTGGCAAACTCAAGATCTTGGCAATTTAAACATTATTAATTCATTTCTGTTACCTGCTTTGGGGACAAACGTATATGCTAGTCTTTTATTGATTTATCTATGGTGCTTGGGAGGTATTGTAGGCATTTGGCATAAAACAGGAAGCGCAGAATATTTTGCAGAGCACCTGGGGAAAAAAATAGCCTCAGGTGCTAGATCCTCTTTGTTATTTTCTTGGATGTTAGGCATGATTTTTCATCAAGGAGGTACTGTAAGTACTATTTTAACAGGTACCACGATCAAGCCAATAGCAGATCATTACAAGGTAAGCCATGAAGAGCTTGCATATGTTGTTGATTCTACTGCCTCTCCAGTTGCTACTATAATTCCATTTAATGCTTGGCCTATGTACATCACTGGATTGATAGTTGGCACCATTCCATTTATAGATACGCCATTAGATGGTTATAAGTTTTTTTTAGCTTCACTTCCATTTAACTTTTACGCTATTGTTGCCGTGAGCATGACATTTTTATTCGCTATTGGTTGGTTACCTTGGGTAGGTAAAGCAATGAAGCAAGCTATGATTCGAGCACGAACAACTGGTGAATTAGATGGTCCTGATGCTAGACCATTAATCAATGCTCATGAGCAATTAATTGTACCATCAGAAGATTATGTCCCAAGTTTGTTAGAATTTATAGTTCCTATTATCTTGCTATTGACTATTACTATTACACCTTTTGTTGCTTGGAAACTTGGTTACATTACGGAAAAATATGCTAATTGTACTAATGAGGCCTTTATGTTAGCAACACTATCCGCCATTGTGATCGCTAAATTTCGTGGTATGCATTTTAATGATATCATTGAAGGATTTATGAGTGGTTGTCGTGAAATGACAGTTGGTGCTATGATATTTGCATTAGCTCTAACCTTAGCACTTGTTACTAAAAAACTACATACAGCAGATTATCTCATTCATCTTCTTTCCGATGGTCTTCCTGCAGTCTTGCTTCCTTTATCTTTAACACTCCTTTGTATGATTGCCGCTTTTTCAACCGGATCAGCATTTGGAACTTATGCTGTAGTATTTCCCATTGCATTTCCTTTAGCTTATTCAATTAATCCCAATACTGCCGATCCATTTTTTTTACATGTTTGCTTTGGGGCTGTACTTGGTGGTACTGTTTTTGGGGATCAATGCTCTCCCATTTCAGACACGACTATTTTTTCCAGTATGTTTACTGGTTGTGATTTAATGGATCACGTTAAAACTCAGCTACCACTTGCTTTAGTTGCTGCTTGTTGCAGCGCGCTATTATCGACACTTATATTATTGATTAGTGGTTTTTAGGTGTGGGTAATCAATAGTGTGTCTTTTGAGTTTTGTGATTGCAGCATGTTTTATGCATGAAAATTATGTTATATCTACATATATTTAATATGTAACGTCATACGTCCAGTCTGTCGAAATCGTATTTCTACAATGTTTTTTTTGAAATGATATACATTTCTTTCTTTTGGATAATAAGTTTACATTGATTTTGGATTTGCTTTTATCCTTTCTTTGATGTAAGTACATGTGATTATGAGTTTGCGATACATTTTATACAAAATATGTGGAGGTGATATTTCGTATATCAATAAAACATTTAAGTTATGAGATTAGTTGATGTTCATTACTAGCAAAGCATCATTGGTTAGCAAAAGTGAATGATTTGTACTAGAGTTGAATATTCTTTGGTTGTATTGATTATAATTTTTTTTGTTGTTAAGCATTGCAAATGATGTGAGTTACTCGTGGTTGTGAGTACAGTGTTTGTAGCAATTGACAGCTCGCATAGAATCTATTATCTTTTTAAAGATATAAAAGTTCTATATCATACATCAGAGATTCAAAAGTAATCTCTGATGTAAAAGTGGAAAAACGCGTGCTATATCTGAACTTTACTTATAGTTTGATTAGTATTTTATGAATGTAGCTCTTTAAATCTCTGGTTGTTATGTAAAATCATGTTAGTATGGTCTTGTAGATATGTTAAATAAAATAGTCTAAATTCGTTACTGTCTGTTTATATTATTTTTTAATTGAGGGATATGAACTTATATTATACCATTAATCATCAGTGATGACTGCTGGGATTTGTGATGTAAAAAAATATTTTGCTATCAGAAAGAGAAAATATTGAATAATGTAAATATTTTACGTGATATTACGGTAGTATCGAATTTTAATTATTTTGGCAAGGCTAAGTAATAAGGACATATGATATTTAAAATAGTGTACATGATAAAGTTGTATTTAATTAGTGAATCTTGATTTTAGCACAAAAGTTTATTCTGAATCATAAAAGTAATATTAACTTTTATTGTTCGATATAAAGTTGATATTGCGGTGATGATGATTGATACAGATTTATCAGGTTATTTTCTATTAAAGTGACAAAAATTGATGATAAGATTTTCTCACCTATAATTACAGAACTTTAGTAATAATAAGCACCTTTAGGTAATAACTGATTATTTGTAAAATTTGTTTGTATAATAATGTGCGGTAAAAAATATTTGCATTATGTTATATAAATTGCAGATATTGATATGTAAAAAGTAGTGAGAATTAAAAATTATGCCTAATTTTGGCAATCGAAAACGTTTACATTTTTTTTTGTAAAACGTTGATTGCGTATCTTTAGATAGTAGCAAAAACGCGAACATTATTATTAAAAAAAGTATTTTTATTGGCTATTAAAATTTTATACGGCAGTTTATAAATATGCATATTTTAATAGCTCAATATGCAGAGTGTGTGATAAAACTCGTTAATTACAATGCATATGACATAGCTAAATTTATCATTAAGACTGATATTGTTTTTTTAATTGGATAGTAGCTTTATGTTTCTCGTAAACAATTAGCAAGGTGATATAATCATAATTTATGAATGTATCTATTAGAATGCGATGTTGTTTCACATTAATAGAATGTATTCTAAGTTTTCTTATTGTAAACACATAGCATTCATTGTTTTGATAATCTTTTATAAAATTGAAGATTATCGTGGTAGTTTGTTCTGTATAGTATTTTTTTTAATTTAATCTGTCTCTGTTCTTATATTGTGTTGTATTAGAGATGATGTTTTGTATGCTTTGTGTTTAATGTGAGAAATTGGATGGTTTGTGATGAATATGCTGGTGAGTTTATTATCAGGTGTCGTGTTTAGAATTGTATTTACAGTTTTCTACTACAGTGTGAGTGTAAAAATAGATGTTAAGTGGTTGACTAAATGTTAAATAATGATGTTCCGTTCATTTCTTCTGGGATGTTTTGTCCCAACAATGTTAATAAGGTTGGTGTTACATCTGCCAAAGTACCATGTTTTTTCACTATTTGAATATTTCGGTTGCCAACGTATAAAAATGGAAGTGGTGCTTTTGTATGAGCCGTGTGAGGCTGTTGTGTTTCTGAATTAAACAGTTGTTCTGCATTGCCATGATCTGCAGTAATTAATGCTTCGCCATTAGCTTGGTTTAGTGCCTGAATAATACGTACTAGGCAAATATCTAGTGTCTCAATTGCTTTAATAGTTGGTTTTAACTTGGCGGTATGACCGAGAATATCGGCATTGGCAAAGTTACAAATAATTACATCATGTTTTTTATTTAATATAGCGGAAATTAATTTATCTGTTATTTGGAATGAACTCATTTCCGGTTGTGATTCGTATGTCCTAACAGATGGAGATGGTATTAAAATTCTTTCTTCTCCTTTAAATTGTTCTTCTTTTCCACCATTAAAGAAGAAAGTAACGTGTGCATACTTTTCGGTTTCTGCAATTCTAAGTTGTTTTAAACCTAAATTTTGTAAATATTCGCCTAAGACATTAACAGGTGAATCATTAGGAAAAGCAATTGTTGCGTTTAAGTCTTCTGCGTATTTAGTTAAGGTAATAAAGTTTGATAGTGTTGGTTTTACTGTTCTACAGAAACCAGAGAATGTAGGATTGGTTAAAGCATAACTAAGTTGTCTTGCTCTATCTGCGCGTAAGTTCATAAAGATAACACTATCGCCATCTTGAATTAAAGAAGTACTAGATTTGGTTTGAATACGAGTAGGTTGTATAAACTCATCGGTTTCTCCTCGGTTATACGCTTCTTGCAAAGCAGATATAGGATCTGTGGAAAAAAAATTTGATTGTCCTAAGGTGAGTAGGTTATAAGCTGCTTGAGTTCGTTCGTAACGTTTGTCTCTATCCATAGCGTAATAACGTCCCATGATAGATGCAATTTCACCAATTTTTAAAAATTTACAGCAATTTGATAGAGAATTTAGGCTTGAGTAGGCAGATTTGGGTGCTGTATCTCGTCCATCTAAAAAAGTATGCAAGTAGACATTAGGTTTTTTTTTTGATTTGGCAAGTAGTTTTAGTAATGCTTGTGTGTGGTGTTCATGTGAATGTATTCCACCAGGAGACAGTAAAGTTAATATATGTAATGCTTTATTTGAATTAGATAATTGTACAACAGCATTATGAAAAGCGGGGTTTTCATAAAAACTATAATTTTTAATACTGAGGTTGATTTTAGTTAGATTTTGGGAAAGCACACGCCCAGAGCCAAGAGTGATGTGCCCAACTTCTGAATTACCCACTTGATTGTGAGGCAATCCGACATCTATACCAGTACCAGAAATCAAAACGTGTGGATAGATTTTCCAGAAATAATCCCAATTTGGAATGTTAGCCTGTGCAATGGCATTGGCTTCTGTTTCTTTGCGATGACCCCAGCCATCAAGAATTATTAAGACGATTGGTCGTGGCTGCATAAATAAAATGTAACCTATTCTAATAATGAATGAATTTGTATATTATAACGCGAATGAAGAGAATGTTCAGCATAGTTTAACCTGGGTGTGTTAAATAGACGATGGTGGATAGTAATATCCATAGTTAGATAATAGGAATTTCTGTTAAAGTTCTTATAATCTATCCTAGGATTTGTAAGAGTTTGAATTTTAATAAAATATTAGTGAGTTCTTGAATATTTCGATTATTGTCTACATTCAACATTGACAAATATTTACTCAAATTAGAGAAACGATTATAAATCATACATGTATATGGATCATTTTGAATATTAATAATGTTAATTGCTATTGATATTACCAATGTTAGATAAAATTGTTTTTTTTAGAACAAGTTTACTACCAAACAAAAAGTTGTTAATTGTTGGAGCTTGATAGCGAAACGTGTATACTTATACACCTCTATTTTTATAAAAAGTTCAGTTGAAAGCATGAATGAATTAATTGAGTTTTTCATTAACCATTGGTTATTAAGCCTGCTGTTAGTTGCGTCTTTTTGTGTGTATATTTTTATAGAGTTTTTTTATGATATAGGTGAATCTAGAGTGTCTCCTGAGCAAGCAGTAGAATTGATTAACCATAAAAATGCGAACATTGTTGACATTCGTTCTAAAGATGCATTTATAAAAGGTCATCTGTTGGGTGCTGTAAATATTTCCAAAACCGAATTGGATGGGGGTGATTTTAAAAAGATTCAAAAATATGCACAGACGGTAGTTTTAGTTACGTGTGCGTCAGGTAAGGAATCAGCAAAAGTGGTAATTTTATTAAAAAAAAGAGGATTTCAGACAGTATGGCCATTATCGGGTGGTATCAATGCCTGGATAACTTCAGGTTTGCCACTGAAAAAAGGGTAATTGCATTTAGTAATGGCAAATGTTGTAATATATAGCAAAGTGGGTTGTTCGTTTTGTGAGAATGCTAAGGCGTTTTTCAAAGAGCAAGATATTGCTTTTGTCATTTATATGGTAGATGAAGATGAGACTAAATTTAAAGAAATGTTAGATTTAAGCGGTGGTCAACGGACTGTGCCTCAAATTTTCATCGATGGACAACATATAGGTGGTTTTGAGCGTTTAATGGAATTACATGAACAGAGTAAACTTAATGCTATGTTATGTAGATAGTTTTTTGCGGCATCCTGTCAAAGAAGGAAGGTATAATGTCTGATGTAAAAAAGCAATTCAGTCAAGGTAAAAATGCGTATAATTTTTCAGTTCATAATGTGTTTATTAAAGATCTATCTTTTGAAGCACCAAACACTCCGCGTATTTTTTCCTTGGATTGGAATCCCAAGGTGGAATTTAATTTGGAAATGGGAGCAAATCAAATTAGTAAAGGGCTATGGGAATCTATGTTGGATGTCACAGTAACGGTTAATTTGAATGTTGATAAAAATAAACGAGAGGCTCATGGCGGTAAAGAGGTAGAAACAGCCTTCATTGCTGAAGTGAAACAGGCAGGTGTTTTTAGTGTAGATGGATTTACAGAGGATCAAACCGATAGAATTTTGAGCATGACAGTTCCAAGTATTCTGTTTCCTTACATACGTGAGGTTGTATCTAATTTGGTGTCTCGGGGAGGGTTTCCTCAGTTTATTTTACCCCCAATGAATTTTGAAAGTATGTATGAACAACGTAAATCCAACAGTAATAAAACAAATGCCTTACCGAAAGGCAATGTTACTTTGTAATTAAATGAATATAGGTGTTTTAGGGGCAGGATCTTGGGGTACAGCGCTGGCTACTGTATTGGCTAATCGATTTGCGCCAATGCCAGTTTATATATGGACACGCGATAGCCAACAATTACGCGATATACAGAAACATCGTGAAAACAAGCGTTATTTGCAAGGTGTTGATTTACCGAATTCTATCCACAGCGTAGAAGGACTGCAAGAGTTTGTGTATGGTGTACGGGATATTCTTATAGCATTACCTAGCTATGCTGTTGTTGGCATGCTCAAGCAAATGAAACCTTTTTTGACCAAATCGCATCGTTTGGTTTGTGCAACTAAAGGGCTAGAGCCTCAAAGTGGTCGTTTTTTTCATGAGGTTGTGAATAAAATGTTGGGTTTTTATTGTCCATATGCTGTTTTATCTGGACCTAGTTTTGCAAAAGAAGTTGCTCAAAAATTACCAACAGCTGTTACTATTGCCACTGATTCTGCAATGTTTGCTAAGGATTTAATTAAATATTTTCATTCAGATGTTTTCCGGGTTTATCTTAATAAGGATATGGTTGGTGTGCAATTGGGTGGTGTTGTGAAAAACATTCTAGCTGTAGCAGTAGGTATTTCAGATGGACTAAATTATGGTGCTAATGCAGGAGCTGCTTTAATTACTAGAGGTCTAGTTGAGATGTATAGGCTTGGTATAGCACTGGGTGCTAACTCTGAAACTTTAATGGGATTATCGTGTGTTGGCGATGTTATTTTGACGTGCAAGGATAATAAGTCTAGGAATCGTCGTTTTGGCTTAGCTTTAGCGGCCGGTCAAACGTTAGAGTCAGCTAAATCCTCTATAGGTCAAGTAGTTGAAGCAACACATAATGCAGCTGCAATTTGTCGGTTAGCAGCTAAGGTAGGTGTAAAAATGCCTATTTTAATGCAAGTTAATTTAATTTTGTCAAACAAAACAACACCTTTCTACGCAGCGAAAAGTTTAGTCGCTCGAAGCCCTACTAGAGAAGATGTATGTACAATTTAATTACTATTGTCTTATTGAAAGTCAAGTTGCCGCCAGGCTTCATAAGTAATGACGGCTACTGAGGTTGCAAGATTTAAACTTCTGCCTATATTTTTCATAGGTATGTAAATATTTTGGTGCTCTGGGAAATCTGATGTTACCGTTTTGGGTAGTTTACGAGTTTCCGGGCCAAAGACAAATGCATCGTTTTTTTTAAATGTAATATTACTATAGGTTTGCTTTGCGTGCGTTGAGCAAATGAATAAACGTCTAGTATTATTGAATTTTTTTAAAAACATCGTAAAGTTTTGATGCATATAATAATGTGTTCTTTCGCGGTAGTCTAATCCTGCACGTACTAACCGTTTGTCATCTAAAAAAAAACCTAGTGGTTCGATTAAATGTAGTGTTGTGCCTGTGTTTGTACACAGACGCATAATATTCCCTGTGTTTTGTGGTATTTCTGGTTCAAATAGAACAATATGAAACATTAGCAAATTCAATTAATATGGAGATATTAAAACTTTATAGTGTGAGCAACATCTATTAAAGATTAGCATAAAAAACTTAATATGTGTATTATGTGTCTGATTTGTTTTTGCCTATAATAATTTAGCTTTCATATAACAATTAACATACAATAATTGTCATTTAACCTATTTTTATAATTATAGTTTGAATTGAGGGCTATATATGGATATTTATATATATATAGGCGGTTAAAGATTTATACAGCTCACTTATGAAATGTTTAACTAATAATATACAATTAACTCATGGCATCTTTAAAAGATTCCATAGTGATTATTTACTATATGGGTGAAATATTAGTGTTTTATTTTGACTAATCCGTGGTCTGTTTAACACGCCTAATATGAAATGATTACACTAAATTCTAGTTTTGTAATATATTTTTGGAAACTTGGTTTGTCTTGTGTTGCTTTTATAAATTTAGAGTATAGGTGTTATATATTTTCAATGTTGAGTTCATAATGGAAAATACATTGCATCTGAACATTTTACTATTATTGTAACTATTTGATGTACATATAAAAATGTAATGTTAACAGGTTTACATTAGGATGGTAAGTTTTAAGGTTTTATTTTTTTTTGGATTGAAGCTTTTGTATGTGAGGTTACAGTAGTTACACAAATGTTATGAAATTTTGTTGAATTCACATCTAATATTTGTATTTGTTGTTAACTGTTGTGAATAAAATAGATGCATGTGACATCTAAACTAAATATGTGTGAAATGAAGTGGTGTACATAAGGAATATTATAGTTGTAAGGTATGGCCAGAGGTGGGATTGAACCACCGACACGAGGATTTTCAGTCCTCTGCTCTACCAACTGAGCTATCTGGCCGATAATAGACGATATTAGACCTTAACATGTACTTTTAACATCAAGTTAGAATATCCTTGTTTTTTTTCAACGCTGATGCTTAATATTAATGCTGTTAACATAAATTTAGATGAGGATATTGCCAATGTTTTTTATTATATGAAGATGCATGATGCTTTATAATAGCTATGAACTATATAAGTATCTCATTTTAATTTATGATGAAGGCCATTTTAGCTGTTATACCTTGTGCAGGTGCAGCATGGCAAAGGATTTAAACATCTTTTTAGTGGATTTTACAAAAAACATTCTATTATAACACGGAATTTTGGTTGTATATTTGCCTAAAATATCAAACAATGTCGCGTTGTTATAAGCACTATGTAAAGTTTTGTAGCGTTTCGAGTTCATATGAGCATGACTCCCCAAAAATATTCTGGGGAGCATTACTTATTTTATTTAAGAACTAGTGCTTGTTAAAGGACTGTCTCTTGTTTTTACAACCTGCCTTATGTTTTTCATCATGGCACTAGCTATAATCTTTTCTTTTCTGATTGCAAGGGATTATTTTGCTTTTTCCAATTTTTATCAAAAGTGTTTAGTGCCTCTAATAACGCAGTGGTCTTTTGTAGCAGTGTTACACATTTAATATGAATTGTCTTAGTTGTGTTTAATTCCTTGATGCTCAATTTAGCAGCAGAGTTGCTTACTCTTAAAGATTTTTTTACATTGGCTAGTGTTTTTTTGTTGGTAAGTGTTGCCTTTGTATTAAATTTCTCTTGTACTTTTTCTAGTTTTTTTTGTAATGAAGCAAGGTTTTTACATGCCTTGATTTCTTTTTTTTCTGCTTTCTTTAAGTCTCGGCTTATGCGTGCAAGTGCAATCATGTCCTCCTTAGATACTTTTTTAACTTGTAGAATTATAGATGTATAGATATCTACTGTTTTCTTTCTACGTGTGCGAAGGTTAGATGTCTTCTTAGATTTACTCACAGATACTTTGATGTTATTTTTTGCTGTCTTTTTCAGAAGTTTTTTTCCTTGTTTTTTAAATGCGGTTTTTATCATTGGTTTGTTTCGTACTATTTTTTTTGAAGTTACCATATCACTTTCCTAAGGCTGTAAGCTAGATTGTTATGAAAGTATAGCATGTTCTAATGCATAGATTAACAGGCATTATACAAAGTATTTCGTGCTTTTCGTGCTTTTAAAGCTTTTAAGCAGTTTTTTTATTTTTAATATTGCGTTTCTACATTTTTTAGCTTCTTGCAGAGCGCTTAATATATTCCTTGTAAGGACATTGTAGTTTATTTTTTACTGAGTTTGGTAAAACTTGTTGCAAATATCTGATTATTTGTTTTTTTAGATATGGTTATATTTTGCGATTGAGAGTTGTAGGACAATGTACAGTAGTAATTTGTCAGTATAAAAACATAGTAAAAATTTGCTATTATATATATGTAAAAAATGATAGTTCATGCATCCAAGAATTAGAAATAGACAAATGTTTTTTTAAGTTAACAACTTTGTGCGTTTATCATCTATACATTACAGCATTTATTAACACATTCTAGGTGACACTATTAAAATCATTGTTAGTAAACATCATGTTGGTTTCAAAATGCTGTATTGGTGTTATTAGCAATTAGAGTTACAAAAGCACATCTTTTTTGTGGGCAAGTTTTTTCTGACCCCCGTTGCTTTGTGCTCTTTAACATTAGAAAAGTACCCATACATATTGGGCATGGCTCGTTTAAAAGTGGATGCTTTGCCGTATATCGACATGTCGGATAGCTATTACAAGCATAGAAAAACGTCCCATGACGAGATTTGCGTTTAATCAGTACTTCAAGCATGCAATTAGGGCACGTGATATTGGTTTCTTCTGATTTTTGAAATGATTCAATAAAATTGCATTTAGGGTAACTACTGCATCCTATGAACTTGCCATATTGACTTGTTTTAATAATGAGTTGTGCTTCGCAACTTGGACATATTCGTCCTTTCACAATTTTATGTATCTGATTAGATGTTTTCAGTTTATCTAAATTACGCGTGAAATCACACTCTGGGTAAGCACTACATCCTATAAAGCGATCTTGTTTACCCAAGAGTATAGAGAGTGACTTTAGACATTTGGGACATTTTTCATTTAAACCTTCTTGAGTAACTTCTTTGCGTTGGATATTTTTTTGGGTAATTTTGACAAATTGAATAAATGGGTTCCAAAAGTTCTCTAATAACGGGAGCCACGGTTTTTCTCCACGAGAAACAGCATCCAAATCATCTTCTAATTTTGCTGTAAAATCATAATCTACATATTGTGTGAAATATTTAGTCAAAAATTTATTAACGATATGACCAATACCAGTTGGTTTAAATCGTTTTGTTTTTAGTATCACGTATCCACGTTGCTGTATGGTTGATATAATTGCAGCATATGTAGATGGACGGCCAATTCCATGCTCTTCTAATGATTTAACTAACGATGCTTCAGAGTAGCGCGGTGGTGGTTCAGTAAAATGTTGCACAGGTGAAAATTTTGTCAGTGTAATACGGTCGCCTTTTTGTAATGGAGGTAAGAATGTTTCCAGAGTTTTCTCTTTAGCATCATCTATATCTTCTTGATATATTTGAGTAAAACCGGGATTGACTACAGTTGAGCCATGGGCACGGAACCGATTATCATCACCACAGGCAAAATCTATAGCAACCTGGTGAATGGTTGCATGTATCATTTGGCAAGCAATTGTCCTTTTCCAAATTAAAGTATAAAGCTTATACTGTTCTATTGTTAAATGTTGCTTAATCATATCAGGTAACATAGCAATCATTGTTGGACGAATGGCCTCGTGTGCTTCTTGTATATTTTTAGATTTCGCTTTGTAGTACCGGGGTGTTTTTGGCAAGCATTTTGACCCATGTCGCTCTTTAATGAGATTACAAATTGACTCTATTGCTTCATTGGATAAATTAACAGCATCGGTTCGCATATAACTAATCAAGCCCATTGTACCATTAACCCCTTCATATAATTGCTGCGCAACTCTCATAGCCTGTTGTGTTGAAAAGGCTAGTTTTCTCACAGCTTCTTGCTGTAATGTCGAGGTTGTAAAAGGTGCCGTTGGATTCCGTCTTCGGGAACTCTTAATAATTTTATCAACGACCAATTGCCCATTTGTTAGTTCAAATAGTTTTTTACCAATGTGTTCCGCTTGAGTTTGAGTTGTAATAGAAAATTGTTTAATTTTTTCTTCATGATATGTGGTTAATGTAGCTATAATGTTTTTTTTTTTAGCTTTGAATTTTGCCTCGATAGTCCAATATTCTTGGCTTTTAAATTTTTCTATTTTAATTGCACGTTCAACAATTATTCTAAGTGCAGGACTTTGAACTCTGCCAGCAGAAAGTCCACGTCTTATCTTTTTCCACAGTAAAGGTGATAAATTAAAGCCAACTAGATAATCTAAAGCACGGCGTGCCTGTTGTGCGTTAACCAGATCCATGGACAGTCGTCTTGGATTTTTAATGGCTTTCAGTACAGCTATTTTAGTAATTTCATAAAATGCTACACGATATACAATCTTATTTAACAACTCCGCACGTTCTTTAACTAATTCATAAAGATGCCAAGCAATTGCCTCTCCTTCTCTATCTGGATCTGTTGCAAGGTATAGTACCGTAGCACTTTTTAAACTTTCACAAATGGCATCTACATGTTTGAGATTCTTTTCGATAGGTCGGTACTTCATATTAAAGTGATTTGCTGGATCTACTGCTCCTATTTTAGGAACTAAATCACGTACATGTCCATATGTAGCTAAGATATCAAAATCTTTTCCAAGGTATTTTGTTAATGTTCTGCATTTAGCAGGTGACTCAACAACAATAAGGTTTTTTGCCATATAAGTGAACAAACTCTTAATCAATATCTACAACGGTAATTCGTGAATACGGTAGGTTACTATTTATGTGTTAGGCAGTATTATGCCTTTTGTAGATTTTGATATACTTGTGGTTTTCATTGTTTTAAATAAAATACAGTAGCATTTTTATTTGGCCTTTTGTGTTGGCAGAATTAGATATATCGTATCATTAAAGAATACTTTGTACAAAAAGATTGACGTAATTATCAAATATATAATAATAGTCAGAATAATCTTGATAGCTAGTCCATCTAGGTTTTAAAAGTAAATTGAAATGCTTTTTTGGGGGATTCAATGACTAAGTTAAAGACGCTTTGTTTTTACTATATGTGATGGTATGTTTTTATATCCAGACATGCATTGTTTTATTTATGATTAATGCTAAAAAACATGGTAGCCACCTTAGTATTAATATCATTAAAACTTGTTCAGTTTTACTTTCAAGATACGTCGCGAACCTAACTGCTAAAGTTTGCATTCTAATGCAACAAGCAATGTCACTTTTTTGATGTGTGATTTTTAATAATTATGCTGATTAATATGCACTTGGTCTTCAATAAATGTTTTAGCGTTGTGCTATAAATTTAGTATATTAAAATAACGCTCTTTCAATATTTTTTAATTTTGATAACTCGACGGTTTTTATTTATGGCAGTAATAGTTATGAATATCTTAAATATGTATATGAGTTATAGTTATGAAGGTAGTACATCTTCACTTTGCCGATAAGGTGAACTTAAAGTCGCACTAATAATTAAGGTTCTTTCATTTTACCTGTTTCACTAGATCGTTTGACAACGACGTTATGTAGGTTCATTTTGACTGGCATGAGGATGATAGATTAATTTAATCTGATAATCATAGTATATCGGAGTTGAGTTTTTTAGCTTTTTATATATTTTATCACTGATAAATTTTATCAAATGTTCATAGTTTAGCCAATTAATTATTTTTTTTAAAGGTGGTATTCCAACTTAAGTCTCAAAAGTGAATAAATGCTTAATTTTGCAGCAGTACGATTAATTTAAAAAGTTGACTTTGATTTTTGAATACAATAAAAATGCCTGATGTTGCTTAGTTTGTTTTATTCATGCGAATAACCTTTGCTATAAAACATAGTTGAATAATGATAAAGGTAAGCGTTAGACCTAAAGTTCCAAACATTTTGAAATTGACCCATGTTTTTGTATCATAGTGGTAGATGACATAGAGATTTAAGAAACCCATGGTTGTAAAAAAAATACACCAGCTTATGTTCAACTGTTTCCAAGTGTGATTAGGTAGTTCAAAAGTATGCTCTGCAACTCGCTTGATGAGAGGAGTTTTTCCAAAAAAATGGCTGCTTAGTAACAATGCACCTAATATCCAGTAAACAACAGTTGGCTTCCATTTGATAAAGAGCTCATTTTTTAGCAAAATGGTGGCGCTACCTAAAACAAGTATACTAAAAAAAGAAATAACGTTAACCTTTCCAAATTTTCCGTGTTTCCAACGGAACCAAATAACTTGAAATGAAGTTGTGACTATTGCAACAGTTGTCGCTAAGATTAGATTATTGTAGACCTGATAGGTTAAAAAAAATAAGAAAATTGGCAACAAATCAAAAAAAAACTGCATAGCACTTCCTAACGTGGATTGTTTATTAGTGATTTAGTATAGGCTTTTGGAAAATAATTTTCATTGTTTTTTTACTGCTATATTTTAGTATAAAAGGTTACGATGATATGATGAACGAGGTAGCGAGCATATAACTGTAGATTCATAACTTAGAAAGTTATGTAGTGTATTAATTCTGACTTGTGTTGGATGAGGTTTGTGGCATATTAAAGTTCGTTGAGATAGACATAGCTTTTATACGCTATGCAAGTATGAAATTGTTAATTTATAAAACGCTTTTTATTGTAATGGTGTTTGCTGTTATATATAAATTATTTTAGGAGAGTTAGATGACTGTTATTGCTACTGATGGTACTAAACATCAACGAGTTGTTTCAGGGATGCGGTCAACAGGGCGCTTACATTTGGGTAATTATCATGGGGCTCTAAAAAATTGGATTAAGTTACAATATAAGTATGATTGTTTCTTTTTTGCAGCAGATTGGCATGCTTTAACAACTCACTATGAAAAGACCTTGGGTATTAAAAACAGTACGTTAAATATGATCCATGATTGGTTGTCTGCTGGACTGGATCCAAATGCGTGTAAACTTTTTATTCAATCTGGTGTACCAGAACATGCGGAATTACACTTATTATTATCTATGATTGCTCCTTTAGGATGGTTAGAAAGAGTGCCTACTTATAAAGATCAGAAAATAAAACTAAAAGAAAAGGATTTATTAACATATGGATTTTTAGGTTATTCCGTTTTACAGAGTGCAGATGTGTTGCTTTATAAAGCAAGTTATGTACCTGTTGGGGAGGATCAGGTTCCTCATATTGAACTAACGCGTGCGCTAGCTAGACGATTTAATTATTTATACGGTAAAGAACATGATGTCATAGATGTGGCAGAAGTTGCAGTTAGTAAAATGGGAAAGAAAAATACCAGATTGTTCTATAATTTATTAAAAACATATCATAAAACAGGAAATATAGAATTTTTAAAAAAAGGACGAGCTCTTTTAAGTACACAGGCGCACCTATCGATTGATAAGCTGGAAAGATTGTATGGATTTTTAGATGAAAGAGGTAAGATTATTTTACCTGAGCCGAAGCCGTTATTGACATGTAGGTCAAAATTTCCAGGTTTAGATGGTAGAAAAATGTCGAAGTCGTATAATAATACTATAGGATTAACAGAATCGGCAGAATCAGTAGAAAAGAAAATTAAAACTATGCCTACTGATCCAGCGCGCGTTCGCAGAACTGATCCTGGTGAGCCATTGAAATGTCCTGTATGGTCTTTTCATGAAATCTATTCAACTAGGAAAGTGCAAGATTGGGTTCAGGTAGGTTGCCGAAGCGTTAGTATTGGATGTCTAGATTGTAAAGGAGAACTTTTAGTGGGTATTTTGTCTGAGCAAAAACCAGTTTTAGAGCGTGCAGTGGAATATCAAAACAATCCATCAGCTGTGCGCATTATTGTGCAACAAGGTATAGAAAAAGCTAGAGATGTAGCCAAAAATACACTAAGTGAAGTTCGGTCAGCTATGGGCATTTCTTACCGATGAGCGCAGGACGGATTTCCATTGAGGTGGTGACTAATAAAGCATTAATAGCAGGACAAGTTTTAAAGACATTACCAGCTGATTTGTATATTCCATCTGATGCGTTGCATGTGATTTTAGCTAACTTTGAAGGTCCGTTGGATGTACTATTATATGTAATAAAAAAGAATAATGTTGATATATTGGATATCTCTGTTTCTGATGTTACGCGACAATACGTGAAATATGTTGAGTTGATGCGTGTGTTGCGTTTAGAATTAATAGCAGAATATTTAGAGATGATAACTGTGCTTGTTGAAATCAAATCTAAAATGTTATTGCCTAGGCCTAAGTTAAATGATGAATTAGTAGTGAATCCTAAAGTAGAGTTGTTACGTCGTTTACAAAATTATGAGCTCATTAAAACAGCAGCAGAAGTTTTAAATGAATTGCCTAGAGTGGGAAGAGAACTATTTTCTGCAAATGTTGCACTATCATATTTAGATATCCCTAAAGTTCATATAGACGTTGGGTTAAAGGAATTGCTGTTAGCGTTTAAAAATGTGCTGAAGCGTATTGATTGGCAGGTAGTACATAGTGTTGAGCATGAGACTTTATCTGTTCGCGAGCGTATGTCAAAAATTGTAGCTAAGTTAAAAGGTGACAAGTGTTTAAATTTTATACAGTTATGTTCTGCTAATGAAGGGCGAGTTGGTGTAGTAGTAACCTTTATGGCAATTTTATCAATGGTTAAAGAATCTGTTGTGGAGTTGGTACAATCTGAGTCTTTTGCTATAATTTATGTGAAAGCAATATGCTAGTAGTAGAGCAATTGCAACCGATCATCGAAGGGTTATTGTTAGCAGCAGGTAGGCCATTAACGGAAACACAGCTTCTAGAGTTGTTTGAAGAAGGTGATAAACCAACTTTAGACGACTTACTACAGGCTCTATATTGCATTAAAACTTCCTGCTCAGCACGTGGATTTGAATTGGTCAACATCGCAAGTGGTTATCAGTTCCAAGTAAAAAAGCAATATGTTAAGTGGCTATTGAATCTTTTGAAGGAGAAGCCAGTAAAATATTCTCGTGCTTTATTTGAAACGTTAGCTTTAATAGCTTATAGGCAACCTATTACAAGGGGCGAAATTGAAACGATTCGTGGTGTTAGTGTAAGTGCATCAATTTTACGAACGCTGGATGTTAGAAGTTGGATCCGTATTGTAGGGTGTCGAGATGTTCCAGGTAAGCCTGCTTTATATGCGACAAGCAAGGGATTTTTAGATTACTTTGGACTAAAAAATTTAGGAGAGTTGCCTGTTTTGCCTGAGGTTTTAAATTTAAATGAGTCTACAAATATTGCAAGTAAACTTGAAGAGACGGATGAGTAACACGTTGTTGCATAAAGCTAGTATGGATATACATTATAAAATGATAACTAGTCATAATAAAAGGAAGCTTTAAAATAAATACTACTTCGTTACTAAGTGGCTGTTCTACATAATTATTAGGGTGTTGTATGTCGTCAAAACAAATCTACGTTATGCTGTGTTTTATTGTAATACTCAAGATTAACCGTTGAAATATTTTTAATGTATAATGCAGTTTTCGTTTATTTTGTGATACTTTTACTGGAATTTCATGCATGATGATTCTACTAATTATTATCTATGATTGTAGAATATAACTGAACATTCTCTGAAAGTGGGTGTTTATAGGTGTGACGATGGTTATGTTTTACTGAAAAGAATGAGATGTGAAAATTTGCGTTATGTACTAAATAAATTGTAGTTTAAGACATGTTGAAATTTGTTTAGGTCAAAAGTACGTAATGGTATATCTTAGTGGCTATAGTTTATACGTAATTATGCTAGCATTATAGGTTGCAATAGTTATGATTATTATGCTGAGCAATGCGCATAGTGACAGGTAATATCCTGGGCCTTGAAGCCAGCCTAAATGTATCACTAGGAACTCACTTATCATTAGAGCAGTACCACCAAAAATGGCTGTAGAGATTGACCAAGCAACGCTGCTGCCACTGTAACGAGTACCTGTTTGAAAATTTCTCAGCATTAAAGTAAAGCAAGTTGCTGAAACCATGGCATTTGTGATGGCAAAGAAAATTTGTCCAGCAATGATCAAGTTGATGGAATCAGACGGTGCGCATGACATCATTAATGGACTTCCTAATAAGGCACAAAAGAGTCCGATGGAACACACTTTTTCTCCTCCTAGTTTGTCGGCAATTATACCAAAAATGGGGATGAGAATAGCAACTAATAACATACTATAGGAAATGATTTTAGATGCGGAATTTTGACTTAAGTAACCTGCATGAATAATCATACTTTTGTAATAAATGTTGCCAATGTAGATGTAAACAGACATAAATAGTGCAAAGGCAGCTGTGTAGAGCATTCCGAGTCGATGATGTTTCCATGCTGCTAATATAGGTTGAGAGAATAATTGATTTCGTTTTAATGCTTGCAAAAAAGGGTGTGTTTCTTGCATGTGCGTACGCAAATATAAAGCAATGAATGCCATTATGGCGCTTAATAAAAATGGAATTCGCCAAGCCCATGAAGGTGCCCAATCGGCAGCAGTTACTGTTGCAGCGAAGCTACCAAATACCATGCCAGTTGCAGCAGCACATGGTGAAAAGGAGCCAGCTAGGAAATGATTTACTTTTCTAGTTTGTTCTAGTATTAATATTGCTGCGCCATTCAACTCACTAGCAATAGCAATACCTTGTATTATTCGTAGAGCTATGAGTAAAATGGGAGCTAAGTTCCCGATTGTTTGGTAAGTTGGTAATAAACCGATGCCTAAAGTAGCAGATGACATTAATATCAAGGAAGCTAACATGGCAGGCTTTCTGCCATATTTATCCCCCAGTGCTCCAAGTAATAGTGCACCGAGTGGTCTGACTAAATAGCTAATAGAAAAGATAGCATAAGCTTTAAAGCGTGCAATATCTTGTTCATCAGTTGGGAAAAATAACTCGGCTAGCTGACTTGCCATATAGGCAAAGAAAGTGAATTCAGCCCATTCTAATAAAGTACCAAGGCAGGTTACTAGTATAGCTTTTTTATGCATAGTAGCTCCAATGAAAATAGTAAATTGGATATTTACTGATAAAGAAGTATGAAATAATAGATTGTGGGCTATTGTGAGAGGAGTTGAATATTTGATGTATGTGTTTCTGTGTTATCTCTTTTAGCGATTGTGGTACAAAGTTAGAAGTATGTTGTTGACTTGTAGTGTGATGTGTGTATATATTGACTGTTTGAGTTAGAGTATTGCTTCTATTTTTAGTCATGAAGTTCTATAATATGCCTTATAAATTTTAAAATGAGTATAGAGACAACTTGAAAAGTGTGCTACAAAATTATCAATTGGTTATAGTATATTAGGTTTTAAAACATTGTTCTGTTTCTAATTTACATATTTGGCGTAATTATGCAATATATGGTATTTGTTCCAAACAAGCCTAAATTACAGTAGTCATTGAAGTACTAAGACGCTGTGCATTAATTGAGTCTTGCGGTTATTTTATTATCAGATGAAGTATATTTGTAATACTACTGAACTATATTATATCGAGTTTGTTAGAATTAGTAGTACATTTTATACAGTAATATTGGTGAGTTTTTAATAATATGCATATATTAATATATATTGTCAAGTTTGTATCACTAGTATATATAATGAAAAAATAACGATCATGGTTAACAATATTTTTAATATTATTATTTTTTTGTGTCATGAGCATCAAATATGTTTGTTGAGCATATTAACTAAATTGTTGTAAATATTATTGTGGAATGTAGAAAAGTATGTTTAGGAATTATTTTGGTCTATCGATGATATTTAGTATATAGAACTAGTTCGTTCCTATTGTTGAGTTTTTTTTTAGATGACGTTGAATTATTATATAAGAATTTTACGAAATTATATTTCGATCATAGTTCGTATATTAAATTACAGTGTTATGCTAATGGGATGGTATCATATAAATATATTTAAGGAGGTATTATATATCGTATATGTGCGATAGAGCATTAATGTATGCTTTACAGATGTAAAAACATTTATCTGTTAATTGTAATGTGTAATTTCAATTGATTTAAACAAATAGAATAAAGTGTCATTTTATTTTAAAGTATGCATTATAAAATTGTTATATACAGGTAGAGTAATTTATCCTTTGTTGAAGCGGTTGTCAGAAGAAATTGCACTTTGTTTAATGTAAAGCTCTGTGTTCAGAGTAGCATGTAAAGTGATGCAAAATTATTGAATTATCATAATATTAAGCACATTCGTAAGTTTCTGCGTAAGTGTCATTTATGTATGTTCTATAGTGCGCTACATAACTGTGTTATTATGAATTTATAATTCACTGTAGTTAATTATGTCGATATGTCAGTAGAATGTGCTACTTACTTATGAAAACAGGTAGTCATACTTGGACAGTATGTAGTATTTATCAAAATTCTATTTATTCTAAAATTATGGTTGAATTTTTCTTACCAATTAAGATTTTATCCGCGCATCTAGTAGCGAAGAGTCCATTGCAAACCACACCAGGAATATTGTTTAGTGTACGTTCTAGGTTAATGGGGTGTTCAATTGTCCAGTCGTGGACATCTATGATTAAATTGTGATTGTCTGTTTTAAAATTGTTGCGTAGTATAGGGCGTCCACCTAATTTTAAAATTTCACGAGCAACAAAACTTCGCGCTATTGGTATAATTTCAATAGGGATTGGAAATGTACCAAGTGCTGATTTAGATTTTGTTTCATCGACTAAGCAAATAAATGTACTGCTCATGTTGGCTAAAATTTTTTCTCTGGCTAATGCATCGCCACCGCCTTTCACTAATTGTTTTATTTTGTTGTGTGCATCAGCCTCATCGATATAAAGAGATAATTCAGAAATTTCTCTCAAATCCCATACTTCAAAGTTATTTGCTTTTAATTTTTCCTCTGTGGCAACAGAGCCTGCGATAATTGCCTTGATTTTATGACGTATAGTGGTCAGGGCTTGAATAAAGTAGTTAATAGTGCTACCAGATCCAAGACTAAATACAATATTATCAGGTATATAATTTAGAGCAATCTTTGCGACTGTCTTTTTTATATGTTCTTGATAGTCAGAAATGCCTATCATGTTTCCCTTCTGTAGTAATATTGGACAAATATGTTATGTGACATTATACCAGTTGATTGAGATAATACAAAACATGTTGTATGAAAATTCGTTTTTTATGGTCATCAGTAATGTAAGTTAGATGTATATTTGATTTTATCATTCTGAGGTTTGCTTCATACTTTGCAAAATTTACAATTGTTAGTTTATAAATTTGATAGTATATAACAATATTACACACTTGATTAAATAGCATATTTTAAAATTGGTGTTTTTGTTATTATCTGGATCTCGGCTAGTTTATTAGGTATTGTATGTTGTTCTCTATAGATATATAGCTAATCTGTAGTAGATTAAAGTGCTAGGATATTTGTGTAAATAAAACCAATTACTATCTGATTTTTACAATTAATGTAGATGAATATATTTTTATGGTCAATGTCATGAGGATAGGCATGGTTTTGATAAATAACGTAAATGGTGAAAGTTGAGGTTAAAGATTACTAGTAATGCTTGCACATTTAACTAGGTGTTTTTAAGATGTTTTACGTGATGTTGTTTGAGTATTTTTTTTGTAGTGCTTGTGATTCAGGTAGCGGTTACTATTTTTTATTAGCAAAAAATAATAGGTTTTACTGTAATTGATATTTAATTAAGTAATATGATTTTTTTTTACATGCAGTTATTTGTGCATTTGCATTGAACTAACATGGATAGAACAAGATTTGAAAACTTTGAACTGGATTTTAAAGAGGCATGATTGTCAAAGGCTATCAAATACGTAAATCTTTAAAAGTATAATTGTATATGTGATAGATCAAAATACAGGCAATTGAAAAACATACTCATATTTTTATTTTCTTTGATAAATAGCAAGTGATAGGTATTGGTTCTAATTTATAGAATTAGTGTAAAGAATAATAAATCTAAGTAGATATGATGAATGCCATTTTTAATCATATTGCAGATTATCTGTTTAAATATATGGAAAAGAGTTAAGATTATATGGATTTGTTTTATTATAAACTATAGTTTTTAAAAAAAGAAATATTATATTTCATATAAATAGTTGTGGATGTTAATAGAGCTATAGTTATATTAATTGCAATAGTGCTTTAATATTGAGATCTATTGATAATAAATAGCGGGGACTTGAGTAATGGTACTATCACATGTGTACGAAGATGTTATTTAATTAGCGTAGTATGTTGAAGCTAAGTTAACTGTGTTACTTTAATGATGCTTAAATAGTGAATAAACTATCACCTTTCGACGAAATGCTAACAATTAATCGTAAAAATTTCAATTAATGAGTACTTTAGTGCTAAAATTATACGGAGTTTTAATGGATGTTATAGAAGTACAAGTTAGCTATGTGGTTAATATATAAATTTAATGTATTTTAGCGTGATCTGTCTGGTCTTAATTAGTTTTATATAAAAAATAAGAAGATAACTGCTACAAAATATTGTTTGTCAGGATGTAAAATAATAATTTTTACTGAAATAACACATATTCCTTCCATAACTGTCTGTAAAATAGTACAAAAAATATGAATAATTACTCGTTACGTTTACCTGTTAGTATATTTATCAAAATAACGATATTTAATACAGATTTGTGTAAGCAATTGTATCAGTAGTTTAATAATTAATTTTGCTTGTTTTTAACTTGTATGTGATATTTCTCGATGTTTTACTGTGTACAGTTTTAATACATATTGTGTAAATATCAATATTTTGAACTTTTACTTTCAATTGGAGTAATGTTTTTTAAGTTTTTGTATATATTTACATTTTCTTTATCATCAATATAACCAGTAACTTCTGAGGTGACGTGTTTTTATTCTTTTGTACAATGATGTCGTATTTTTTTGGTGGTGATTGTTAAGAGTGATAATAGTTATAGTATATATTTAATATTACTTGTATAGTATGTGAGTAGAATGGATAACTATTTAATTAAGTAGTACACCTAATATAACAATATATATTGTGAGGTTTCTTATAATGTCGAGTAAGTTCTTAATGTTTTTAAAGTATGTAATTTGTTTGGATGTTCCATAGATTTTTTATAAAAAAACTTTATAAAACTGGTGGTGAAATTGTACTATATGACTTAATTTACTGTAAAACCTAGTTTGAAAAATAGAGATGCTAGCATTGTCGAGTAAGCTGTACTAGTTTTAATCAGAGAAAAACTAGTTTAAGTTCATAGACAAGATTTATTTAGTAAATAAAATAGGCATTAATGTTTCTGTCAGCGGTATTAGAGCTAGTTGTTTAGTAACGTTCTAGAAATTTTTCAAAAGAGATAATAATACTGAAGTTAAAGTGTCTCAGATAGTTTTGTATAAATAGAAAGAATAACAACTGACTTTTAATAAGATAAGAATCATGCTCCAGTAAAAGATGTAATAGAAATATAGCATTTTTGGCAAGATATCTATTATGTATGTAACGTGAAATTAGCTGATAGAATTGACTTATAAACATGTGTTGATATTTATTGTAAAGTTGCTTTTACAGAGCTATATAATGTAAAAACAGTAATTATAACTGCATATCAAAAAGCATTGTTCTGGCTTTTAATCAATGATTGTGTAGTTGTTTTGTGACAATACGAAGCATTATGTTTATCGAGTATAGAGGTTCTTGTAAGTTTTGACCATTGTGAAATTATAGTTCGTTCGGTATAAATTTATAGATTTTGAGAAAGTTTATTGATTTATGTAATTGGAATTTTGTGATATTACTGTTTGTAACAAAAATTACACATTGATTTAGTTATTTATAGTGTCATACTGATGAGTCTTTATCTTGTTACAATGGTAAAAGGGGTAAAAGTTGGAATTTATAGTTATGGTAAAACATCAATAATGATTTTTGTATATAAAAGCATTTTAGTACTTGGAAAAATTTGCATGCGGTATGTATCAGCAGTTTGATATAAATGGTACAATGTTTGAGTATATTTTTTTGTTCGATAAATCACGATGGGACTTTCTACTGTTCATGATAACTTAATATAACAGTGTCTACGTGTACAAGATTTTTGTAGTTATCGTATAGTATTTTCAAAGTGTATTCATATAAAATGTTTATCTACATATGTTATGCATAATCTTTAGTTGATAATGCTGTGTTCATCCTGGGTTGGATAGCAATGATCTAGCATTTGTTGTGTTTTTTAAATATCATGCTATTTAGCATAAATTTGATAGTAGCTATTTTAGTTCTTTAATTATAAGTTTTAAGTACTTTATTTGCTCACTCGTAGAAGAGACTTGCTTTAAACGACATACCATGCTTTAATGATAAAGATGTATACTTAAGTATTTGTTTTTTTAGCTTCATATCTGATGGCTTACTAACTTTCTCAGGCATTTTTTAATTTTATGCTGTTTGTCATCTTACATTTTATAAAGTACGATTTTGGATCTTATAGTTAATAAAATGAGGTGTTTTCTTAGTATAAGTTGTTAACAAATGCAAGTGTTTCTTAATGCAACGACGCGTACGGTGTGTGGGTCTGAGGGGTTCTACGTAAATTGTACTGTAGTTCTAATTTTAATTTTCCCTTAGGGTTGATATATATGGCCTTAATTTCAATGAGACAATTGTTGGATCATGCTGCTGAAAATTCTTATGGAATACCAGCATTTAATGTAAACAATTTAGAGCAGATTCGAGCTATCATGGAGGCAGCGGATAATACTAATAGTCCAGTTATTGTACAAGCAACTGCAGGAGCAAGAAAATATGCAGGCTCAAAGTTTTTACGGCATTTAGTTTATGCTGCAATTGAAGAGTTTCCTCATATTCCTATTTGCATGCATCATGATCACGGAGCGTCTCCAGATATTTGTCAGCAGTCAATACAATTGGGATTTAGCTCTGTGATGATGGATGGCTCTCTTGAAGAAGACATGAAAACACCATCTAGTTATGCATATAACGTTGATGTGACACATCGTGCAGTTAAGATGGCACATGCTTGTGGTGTATCCATTGAAGGAGAGTTGGGGTGCTTGGGATCTTTAGAAACGGGAACATCGAATAGTGAGGATGCTATAAGTGCTGAAGGTAAATTAACAAGAGATATGTTGCTAACTGATCCAAATGCAGCAGCTGAGTTTGTGCAGGCTACGAATGTGGATGCTTTGGCAATTGCCATAGGGACTAGCCATGGTGCATATAAATTTTCTAGACCACCAACAGGCGAGGTGCTAGCCGTAGATAGAATTAAAGAGATCCATGCTCGTATTCCAGATACCCATTTGGTCATGCATGGTTCGTCTTCTGTACCCCAAGAATGGCTGCATGTAATAAATGACTTTGGTGGTGATATTGGAGAAACTTATGGTGTTCCAGTGGAAGAAATTCAAGAAGGTATCAAATATGGTGTGAGGAAAATCAACATTGATACTGATTTACGGCTTGCAGCAACTGGAGCAATTCGTCGATTTTTAACTGAGAATCCAGCAGCATTCGATCCTAGACAATACAACACTGAGGCTTGTAAAGCTATGAGAGAGATTTGCCAAATGCGTTATGAAGCGTTTGGAACGACAGGTTGGGCAGATAAAATAAAAGTTATTAGTTTGGAAAAAATGGTAACCTCTTATTATAAAAAGGAGTCTGCTTCAAGCATTTCGTAAAAAATACACATATTTGTTAGTTTTATACAACATTTTATAGAATGACTATATTTATGTGTTATTCAATAATATCTGTAATAACATATTTTGCGTAGGCCAATATTACATGAATAGCGTAAGATGTATTTTGGTTATTGTGCGTATCCATTTGCTATGAGAATTATGAGTTTATTAAATATCTAATTATTCTTGATAAATCTTGATTGATAGATATTAAAGTGTATATTCTGATGTTGCTTTTAAATAGTAGAATGTATTAGGATATGTCAAAACACATCCATAATTTGGTGGCTTTGCCATTATATAATAGCTTATTTTGCGTTTTACATAACTATGTGCATTATTATTCTTCTTATACTCATTGTACTGTGATTGCGACGATAATTTTAGTGCTTTTTAATTCTGGCGTGAGGATTTACAGTTTTTATACAATAACACGAAATATAATCATGTCATAGCTACGATTATTAGAATGTTTCATATTACAAACATTTTGCAGTTTGTTTTTTATCATTAAATTATTTAACGTTTGTAGCATGGTTCCATTTGACACTAAAATTACATTATTTTTGCACATTTCCCAATGGTTATAAATTGTTAGATTATATTGAGTATAAAGATAACTAAAAGGTGCTGAAAAATATATATTTTTTATAAAACACTTTTCAAGTGGTTCAGTATAACTCGGAAGTATATTCTTGTTTATTGTGTTTTCTGCTGTCTCAAATTTAGTGAAGAGTACTTTTTTTGTGTTTACAAAGTAAATGGAGGCTGTCATTTGAATTGAGTATATTGATCATGCTTGTGGGAGTGAGCATAAGCGATATTATATCAGTGTAATAATGGATAGTATTAATTATAGTTATAAAAATACAATTGGGACTTTGAGTGTTAGTCGATATTTTAATAAGGTTGCACAAGGCTGTATCATTTTGATGTTTTAGAAAAACGTGATATGTAGATAAAAACTTTATGTAGTAGATGTTAAAATTGTCTTGTATAAATGAATATACCCTAGCTAATGTAAAGGTAAATTTTATATGCTTAGCTGTAGTTTTTATGGCTATAACAATAAAAATTAGCCTTAATATAATGGACGAATTCTTGATAAGCTAAATTAGAAGTACATTATTATTTTTGGTGAGATGATTTACAAGTTTTAAAAGGAGTTTTTAAATATTAGAAGCTAAACAGCTCTCATGTGGTCTTTTTGTCCATAATAACAGTGTATTGTTATAGGAAACTCGAGGTGTTATCGGATCCGAAACAGAGATTTTCTTAATACTGCATTACATTGTATAAGTATATATTTATTAGTGAATCATACTGTGATGTCAATGCAGTGGTTAGTATATAATAATAAAAACTATGTTCTGTGTGTTGCTACGTGAGAGTATCGTTGTTGTTTGTTTTGAATATACAAGGTACTTTTTTATTGTAAACTTTCCCTGTTTCTTGTGGTATGCAGATCAAAATTAGTGATATGGCATAAATAAAATTATTTATAACTGTACGTTGGATATACTTTGGTGTTGCCATAGTATAATTAAGCTAGAAAAACATAGAACTGTTTTTTTTATACGACGTAAGTATTAAGGTATGTGTTATATTTACACAAAGTCTATACTACTGATGGTTGATTAAATACTTATATGTTGGCAGTAACAAGTAGCATTAATGATGAAAGTAGTTTTACGTTACTTTATTAAAAGCTGTAGATTTCCTAATCTCATAGCATGAGTTATAGATGCTATGTAATATAACAATGTTGACAATATTGTGCTAATGTTAATGATCTCAGAAAAACATTATTTATTGTGAAGGTTATATTGGACTATTGACCGTGATACAAATGTGGTCATCAAAAGAGTTGAATAGTATGATGATAGTGGTTGACTAGTAAGCTTAGCCTTTATTGCATATTTATAGAGATGTGTCTGGTTACATTGCTGATAGTGCTTACGATTTAGATAGTGTTGAGCAAGATATTGTGAAAATTCAATGGTTTTTGCGATCGTTTTATCACACCTATAAACATATAGCGTGTTGTATTGAATTTTGTGAACATACAAGGTGGTACATTGTTTTAATGAGTTTAGCAAGGATTGGCATTATTAGAAAATTATTATTGGTGATGCATGTATAGTTGTAATATATTAGTACCGTAGTTTGAGTAATAAGATTTTGAACAAAATGGCCATTATTTGGATCTAAAATTAATACTGTTGATATAGTACCTAACTTAATAAAATTTAAAAGCCTACAGTCATCATGAATTAACGTGAATTAATTGTTATTTTTATATAAAATTGGAGAAGGTAGAGTTGGGTTGTTTCGTAAGGTAACGATTCGAATTATTCTATTAAGAGTTAAAATTGATTATTAATATATTATATAACATGTAATATCGTAGGACGTTGAAAGTATCAAGTAGGTATATAATAAAATTTGCCAACGAGTTATAACTAGTCGTTACAAAAGTTTAAGGAGTCTTAATATTATTTATGCTGGATACCATTCTATTTTAGAAACATAATGATAACATCAGTGTGGTAGATTATGTGATTTTTGATAAATGTTCAACAGGGTGTTGGTGGTATCAAAATACTTTGCACCATTATTTGGCATTATAGACTATAGTATAATTCAAATTCAATAGGGTGTGTTGCTATTGATAGCTGTGTTACTTCTTTCTGTTTGAGCATGATATATCCATCGATCAAATCATCGGAAAAAACACACCCTTGCTTGAGAAAAGCGCGATCTTTATCTAAATGACTAATCGCTTCATCTAGTGATGAGCAGACAGTAGGTAGCGCTTGAGCCTTTTTAGGAGATAAATTATAGAGATCTTCGTTCATGGGTTTACCAGGATGGATTTTATTTCGGATCCCATCGATGCCAGCCATTATAATGGCTGAAAAGGCTAGGTAAGGATTTGTTGCAGCATCTGGAAAACGAATTTCAATACGTTTAGCTTGTTGACTGATCACATGTGGAATTCGAATTGCCGCAGAACGGTTGCATGCTGAATAGGCAAGTGTTACAGGTGCTTCAAATCCTGGTACTAATCGTTTATAGCTGTTTGTTGTACTATTCGTAAAGGCATTCAGTGCTTTAGCATGATGTAAAATGCCACCAATACAAAAAAGCGCTTGTTCTGATAGGCCGCTATATTGATCTCCAGCAAAAATGTTAATACCATCTTTAAAAAGAGATAGGTGACAATGCATGCCATTACCATTATCACCAACAATAGGTTTTGGCATAAAAGTTGCAGATTTACCATAAGCATGAGCGATATTATGGACAACATATTTTAGAATTTGCAGTTCATCAGCTTTCTTTACTAGGCTATTATATTGTGTAGTAATTTCATTTTGATTGCCAGTTGCCACTTCATGATGATGTGCTTCTACGATTAATTGCATTTTTTCTAGTGTTAAGCAAATAGTTGAACGAATACCGTGGGATGAATCAACAGGAGGGACAGGGAAATAGCCACCTTTTACTCTTGGTCGATGTCCTAAATTACCGTCTTTAATAAAATTTCCGGAGTTCCAGGCAGCTTCAAATGAATCTACGCTGTAAGAAGCACTGTTCATACTAAATTGCCAGCGAACGTCGTCAAATATAAAAAATTCAGGTTCTGGTCCGAAATAAGCCGTATCTGCAATATCGGTTACTGTTAGAAATTGCTCAGCACGCTTTGCTACGGAACGAGGATCTCGTGTATAACTTTGCTTGGTTAAGGGATCAATGATGTCGCATCGTAGATTTAGCGTGGTTATTTCATAAAAAGGGTCAATTATTGCAGTTTTTAAATCTGGCATTAAAACCATATCAGATTGATTAATTCTTTTCCACCCAGAAATAGAGGAACCATCAAACATTTTTCCAGCGGTAAAAAAATTATTATCAACTTGAGTTGTACGAACATTGATATTTTGTTCCTTACCACGAGTATCAGTAAAACGTAAATCGATGTAGTGAATTTCCTTCTTTTTGATTAGTTCTAAAATTTCTGAAATGGAAGACATGGTTAATAACCTTATTGAGCAAATTCAATACTAAAATTTAATATTTTAAAATGTAACTAACAACATATCAATGTTAACATAGAAAAATAAAAGTGACGAATAATTCTGTGATATGCATGAAGCATTTTATTTTAGGCATTTTTTAGTATAAGTTAACTTTAAACATGTATGTATACCATGTGCGCTACAGATATTCATGTTTCTTTTTGGCCAGCAATAATAGTACGAGTGTGGTATGTGGTTGTACATGGGGCAGTGTACACGTGTTTATAGCCATAACACTAGAAATTATCATGAAATGCGTTATTCTTATATCTAAATATCATTTGATACAATTTTTTGTGATGTGTTGAATGTAGCTAAATAAAGTGTGTTAAAGCATAATCATTCGTGACGTCCTGATTATTTTATAATGTAGATATTTTACTACAAATGTATCAAATTCGTTAATTCATCAATGCTTGTAAAATGCTGATAGGGTATTATTATCTGTTAATATACTATAGTTAAATAGTATTAGGTTATGATTTAGTTTGTTTTTGATTTTAAAGTTTTCAGAGTAAGCTGATTCAATACTGATGTAACTGAGTTAAATATGAGTAAAACATATATAAGATAGTGCTTATTCTTGAATACGTACGTGTATACTTAAGTTTGTTTATTAAGTGACGAATATTATATAGCCGATGAACTTGTTTATCTGAATTGGAGTCAATAGCTTCGTATGTCTGTTAGGTGTTTGTATGATCTATTCTTGCCATTTTACTTTATTATGAATATCTAGTTTAATTAGAATTGACTAAGTTCAGCATCTTCAAAAGCTTTATAGGTGATGTTTGATATCTAATACAAACATGTAAGAGGGTATACGAATAGTTTTCATTCAAGTATATGATGTTATTTTGTATGCATGATGTAGTCTGATATTTCAGTGTCTGGATACGTGGAATTATGATTTCAATTGCTAATATGATATGAATTGTGATAGCAAAAATGCTGAATGCTTAATTTCTATCCCATTACTTGCCTTGCACCATACTTAGTTACCAAGCCGACTAAGATATTTTTTTGTTGAAAAAGATTATTTTGAACTGTTTCAGATGCTAGTATTTTAACTGTGACTAAAAGCTTTCTAGAGCCTTACTTATCGTAATAAGTAAAGGGAAGGGATGTCATCTATAAAAATCATGTTGTTTTTTAAACTAGCTCTTCGAGAACTTGTCTATTGCCTGAAAGTTAGGTAGTCTATTGCTAGACGCAGCTTGATCAACATGGTTATAAACTATATTTTTAGGATCTATGTTATACATGATAATTCATGGATGGCATATTACTGACTGTTTTATAGGGTCTATGAGAAAAAGTTTCTTTAGAAGGTCATAATCTACATACTTTTTAAGTAATATAACTTTATATTTTTTACTCTGGTTGAATAACATTCATTTAGAAGTGGTTTAATGTGTATTGTTTAGATGGTAAGTACCATAGGATGCTTCAGTAGTATTTGTACTATCCTTAGTAATTTTTTTTAAGCATAGAGTACATTTATATGGTTAAAGCATATGGTATAATGGTGCATTATTACTGTGTTTTCATGAGCGAAGTTGTTTAAACAATGCTTTCCATCATGCACTTATTGTTATAAATATATTATAAGCATTGCGTTATCAATGAATCGTATAAGCAAGTTTATGGACGTTGTTTTTTTGATGTTTCTTATAAAACAATGAGTTTTGTGCGGCTAAAGATTTTGGTATAGTTATAGTTTAGTTGATAATATAGCCATGCATTTTACAATTGATATTAGGAAGTTTACAGTTACCATATATGATAATGGAAAGCTATTTAAATCATTAAGGTTTATAAATCTTAGCATGTAAGTAGTTTAAATGGCATTGTGTAATTTATGTTTACCTAGAATGAGATATTATGCTGTAGTAATTAGTGTCTCACTAACAAAGTATGATTGTGTTTTGTCACTCTAGTTATGCTATTTTGTAGCATTTTAAAGATGTTTGGGGGTTGCTTTTAATTTATATCAATGTTTACAGGTCTTATAAATGAGGCGTACTATATTCAGGATTTTAATTGAAAATACTTCATTATGTAACAATGAGAAACATAATACGATATTCTAACGTAGGTCATAAGTCAGTTACTAACACACGAGTCGGTATCATTTTTTGTATAATGTTTGATTCTTTTTGTAAAAGCTTATAAATGGTACAAACAAATCCTGCAAATCCTGACATTAGTATAGCAATCCATGCAATGGAACTTACCGGATGTAAGCTAAAAGTTGCTATTTGATAAAAACTCACCGCCATAACATACGCCAATCCAGTTGACCAGGCAATTGAAAACAATGCCCATCTTTTACTGAGTTCTCGAGCAATAGCTGCAACTACTGAAACACAGGGAAAATACAATAAAACAAATATTAAATATGCGAATGCTGCAGATGCGTTATGAAATTTTTCTGACATCATGCCTAATAAACTTTTATTAGCATGCTCTTTAGGAATTTGTGATAAAACAGGGTTAAGCAAGGCTTGTTTTAAGTTTTGGAAATTTTTTAAGACACTTATTATTCCTTCCTGTACTGTTTCAACGACCTGATGTGTTCCTTTTACGTAGCGAACATTTTCTATTTTTTTTTGCATATAAAGTGAATCAAGGGTACCTATTATGACTTCCTTTGCCATCATTCCAGTTATCAAACCTACAGTAGCAGGCCAGTTATCTTCCTGAATTCCCATTGGTTTAAAAATTGGCGTGATTTGCTTACCTAATCTTTCTAACACAGTTGGTGAAGCATCATCGATTTTTATTGTACCAACAAAGCTAAATGCAATACATAAGGGTACGATAATTGCTGTTGCTTTCATTAAAAAACGCTTTAATCGATAACAAGTTTGTCGCCATATTGTTGATGGACGAGGCCAACGATACTTCGGTAATTCCATAACTAATGTAGATTTGTTACCATATAAAATTGCTTTGCGTAGTAAAAGTCCAGTTAATACTGCTGTTAAAATACCAATGAGATATAAATAAAAAATTATATTTTGTCCCGACATAGGGAAAAATGCTGATACAAAGACTGCATAAATAGCTAATCTGCCATTACATGACATAAAAGGTGTCATGATAATAGTTAAAATTCTCTCTTGTCGTTTCTCTATTGTTCTCGAACTTAACACGGCTGGAACATTACAACTAAATCCAATGATCATCGGTACGAACGATTTACCTGGTAATCCTAAAAAACGCATTAGACGATCCATCACGAAAACTGCACGAACAATATAACCAGATTCTTCTAAGAATGAAAAAAATAAAAATATTCCCATTAATACTGGAATAAAGGTAAATGTAACATTTAATCCCCGACCAATTCCTTCCACTAATACTGTATATACCCATGAGGGTGCAGCAATAGCTTGTAAACCAAGCGTTGGTAGCTCCATTAATATGGCTTGTGAAGTTAAATCAAAAAATGATTGAAATGCCATACCAATAGCAATAGCAAACACAAACATCATGTAAATAATTAATAAGAAAATTGGGATTCCCAATAATCGATGTAAAAAAACCTTATCTAGCCAATTGGTTGTTAATTTACTACCAATAAACTCTGGTTGAAGAGTGGCTTTATAACTAACAGCAATATGCAACCATGCGCGAATTTTTTTGTGTCGATAGGTAGCTATACAAATATCTAAGTTTTTCTTCAACTTTGCAGTTAAGCTATCTTGTATAGCTGTAACTTTAATACCTTGCGTTGATAATTGCTTAGATAGGTAGTTATCTCCTTCAAGTAGGCGTAACATTAAGCCCGATAGATTATGTTGAGTATTTAAGTAGCAGGATGCAAGCTTATGAGATTCTTTATTCAAAATATTTTGAATAGGCAATGGTAAATAACAAAAATCACTTGTTTGTAGCTTAATTTTCTTTAATAGGATTTTATAAATAGTTTTACGTAACTCGTGTAGTCCTCGACCAGTTTTAGCTACAATTGGAATGACAGGACAATCTAGCAATTTGGCTAATTTGTTTACGTGTATTTGCATGTTTCCTTGAGCAGCAATATCCGACGCATTTAGCGCTACAACAACAGGTAGGCCTTGTTCTAGTAATTGTAAAGTTAAATATAAATCTCGGCTAATATGGGATGCATCAATCACATTTACAATTATTGTACCTTGTGTTTTTAGTAAGTGTAAGCAGGTTAATTGCTCATCAATAGCGATTTCTTCTGCTGTGACTAATGAATAGCATCCTGGTAAATCTACTGCTGTTATTTTTCTGCCATATATATTAAGAGAGGCTTGATGCTTATCTACAGTTACACCAGACCAGTTGCCGACTCGCTTATGTAAACCAGTAAGTTTGTTAAACAACGTCGTTTTGCCGCTATTTGGATTGCCAATAATCGAAATTGTGGTCATATTAAGGGAGTCTGATAACTTTTACAATGGATGCCTCTCTTTTGCGCAGGCTTAAGCTTAGTTTGTTCGATAGTTTAATTTGAATTGGGTCCCCCAAGGGGGCCAGCCGTGTTATAAGAAATATCGTGCCTGGAACTAATCCGATGGCTAGTAAACGTTGGCGATATCCTTTATGGCCTTTCTGTAAGCCAATTACTTCAGCTTTATCACCAACTTGCAATTGGGATAAACTTGTGAAAACTTTACTAATTTCATTTGTCAGTGATGAGACTTCATACTTTCCAATGGTCACGCATAGTTTCCCTTAATTGTGAATAAGAATGATTCTCATTATCAGATAAAGAGCCACCATAGTCAACATAATTTGTACGTATTAGGTTCATCACGCTTTATGTGATTGCATCAAATATTCTGATGATTGCATTTCGGTTAATCGGCTGATAGTGCGGACAAAACCAAATTTTAAATTTTGCCCTGTGTATAGTCTATCAATAGGAGCATATGCTGTCATGATCAATTTGACGCGATGATCGTAAAACTCATCGATAAGCGCCATAAACCGTCTGGCTTTATCTTCATCTTTATTTGTAAAGCATGGAATATTGCTTAGAAATACCGTATGAAAGCTTTTGGCTAATTCAATATAATCTGCGACGCCTCTAGGGCCTTCACATATTGCTGAAAACTCAAACCACACAACATCATTTGAAAGTAAAACTGTTGGAATATCACGGCCAAACAATCTTATAGACTGTGTTGCTTTTATTCTGCAAGGTGCTAGCTGTCTAAAAGCTTTCTCAAAAGTTTCAATTTTTTGATCATCCGATTGATAATGATAGATTCCTACATGAGACAACGCTCGCATTCGATAATCTTCCAAACTAGCAATATGCATCACTTTCATGTGTGTTTCAATCAGGTTAATTGCCGGTTGAAATCTACGCCATTGTAGACCATTTTTATATAGATCTTTTGGTGCAATATTGGAAGTTGTTACGACGATCATGCCATGTTTAAATAGTTGTTCAAATAATCCTTTTAACAACATAGCATCAGCAATATCTGTTACAAAAAATTCATCGAAGCATAGTAGTTCTGCTTCTTTCAGTAATTCATTAGCAACCATAATTAATGGATTTTCAAGATTTCTATGCTTTCCAAGTCCTTTGTGAATCCTTTGCATAAAATGATGAAAATGTAATCTAAGTTTTTTGCGAATGGGTGCTACTTCAAAAAACAAATCCATTAGCAAAGTTTTCCCGCGTCCCACAGTACCCCAGATATATAATCCTTTATTGGACTGTTGAGTTAAAAAAGGCAATATTTTGTTGATTTTTTTTAAAAAAATATACTTGAATCTATGGTTTTCAACTAATGCATCATAAATTTTTTGCAGCTCTTCTAGTACCATGATTTGTGCAAAATCTTCAGTGATCTGCTGATTATCGATTAGTGTTTGATATATAGCTCTCAAGTTAGACATACTACATCTCATAGTGTTGGTGAATTTGGTTTTCTCATGTTCTTAATTTTTCATGAGAAAATATTTGGTGCAGGTGTGAAAGTTTTATTCCAGTTGATGATACCGTATGAAATACTTTGTGTGTGTGGCACAATTTCATATTTGTATATTTGATAATTAATCTTGGATAATAACTTTTTACTTACTCAAAGAACAATAGCGTTGTTACGTGACGTCAGTATTGCACTCATTTATAATTTAAGTGGTAGTATTGACTACCTTTTTATCATTCAGTACTACGATAAGTCATACAAATGGAAAAAATCGTTTGTATAATCAGCAAAAATGTGGGACAATATTACTAAGAAATTAATGTACAAAAAAGCTTTTCAAATCGGTGCTCTTGTTACTTTTTGATCGTTACTGGATAGTATTAAAACATGGTATATGGTTTAAAACAAGCTTAAATTATCTTGTTAATAATAGAAGTGAATAAAATGCTGTAATTTCAACAGTGTTTCTGATTATAGCAGCATTAAAATGACCTAATGTGCGTTAGACTTTCTAACATTCATTTTTAAAATTAGCTTGAATAATATTTCTGACTCTGTAATGTTCGTATCTAGGATTTAAAATCCATGAGCTATGTTACAATTAGAAAATGCTAATGGCGATAAATATACTGAAGTGTTACTCAATAATATTTGGCCTTTAATATTTGTCCATGTCCATTACACATTACAGGATAAAAGGCATTTTTTTAAAAATTAGTCTGAATAGTGAAAGATTCATTTGATTTTGACAGTAGATATGATTTTTTTAAAGTTAATTATATTTTAGTAAAGTGATGCTGTCTAATTTAGATTTTTCGAAAAATATTAAATGGATATGATGTAGGGCATGACTAAGAAAGTCTTATTCGAATATTTCAATAGTAAAATATGGTGTGGTAGTTGGCATGCTAGAAATGAAGGTACGTTTATCATCTTAACATGTTGCAACTAATGTTCTAGGAGCAAAAGAATTTATTTGATCCCAGGCCTTATAGTTAAAAGTTAGTGAACTAGTTTTGCTTTAGAGATTATTGGTAGTTTTTTCTTTTGATAGTATTTTTAAGTAAGCTTTGTGTTCTGTAACTTCTGCTTCTGTTGCAGGTATGACTTTTAAGTTGCCTTGATATGTAACTGGTTTTAAAAGATGGACATCTAATTTTTTCGCACCTGTATATCTTTTATCGCCTAATTGTAATCTGGTTTGTCCTGCCGTCATTGCAAAATACACTTTAGCTAAAATCTCGGAATCTAATAGAGCACCATGATAATTGCGATGTGAGTTGCTAATACCATAACGTTTACATAAAGTATCCAAATTATTTCTTTTTCCAGGATGAAGTTTTCTTGCTAATACTAAGGTATCGAGTACGGTTGTATGAAGTTCAATTTTTTCCCAAGTATGTTGTATTAACCCCAATTCATGATTTAAAAATCTCAGGTCGAATGGGGCATTATGAATAATTAATTCTGCATTTTTTATAAAAGCTAAAAAATCTTCTACAATTGAAGAGAATAGTGGTTTGTTTGCTAAAAATTCTCGAGTAAGGTTGGTAATTTTTGCTGCTTCTATATCTAGATTCCGCTCTGGATTTAGATATGTGTGAAAGCGATTGTGAGTAATTTCTCGGTCAATAATTTCTAAACAACCAATTTCTGTTAAGCGATGACCTTTATTTGTAGATAATCCTGTTGTTTCAGTATCAAGAACGATTTGTCTCATACATGTTTTCCTTTTTTATGAACTTTTAACAACTAGCACTAGTAGTGTATTTATTAGCTAATATTTTGGTATAACTATAACCTTGAATTAATGCTAATTTTGTTTCTGTCAATCGCAGTTTCATTCTGGATTTTTTTACGCATCTTAATTACATATACATAACTACTAGAAATGGTTTCCTAATAACTTGCGAAACTCAATTGAGCAATTTAATTATTTATCCGAGGCATCTAACAAATTGTTTGATAATGTGTGTCCTTTGTTGGATGTAGTAATGTATCTAATAACACGACTATAATTATTAGATTAACGTTAATTGTGGAAAATTTAATATTTATCATCAATCTGTTATAAAATAAATTATGTTAGATCTCAACCAATGACTCTGCAACATTATTTTGCATAATTCGTCGTCTAAATTGCCATTTTTGTTTAATGGGTGTTAGTGTTGACATTCGTTTACAGGCCATTATGATATAAGCAACTCCAAATGATAAATGTAGATTACATGCTAATTGTTCAATGTTGTGTATTTTTTGTAAAATAGTCCTGTGATTTGTAGGCCATGAGAAACAAAAATTTTTTGCATGTAAAATATCAAACTCTAATATTGATAGCCAATTTTCTAATTGGAATGTAGAAATCAATTGATTGTACCATGGTGGATTTTTATAAAACTTTACCAATAATTGCCACAAGCCCCATAAACGCCATGGATTGAATCCAGTAATAATGGCGATCCCTTCAGGCCGTAATACACGGTAAGTTTCCCGTAAAACTTCATGTGGATTATTTGTTAATTCTAGACAATGTGCAAGATAAACTGCATCAATGCTGTTACTTTCAATTGGTAATTTATCTTGTCTAGACGTTACTAGTGTAACAACATTGGACGTCTCTATATCTAAGCAAGGATTTATCAGTATCTGATGATTAATAGTGCTAGTAGATGTACAACTTGCAAATGCTGGCTCACCTAGTATCAATAGGTGATAACCAAATAGCCTAGGTAATATTTCAGCTATCTGATGATGCTCTGAGGCTAAAAAAATTTTACCTGTCGGTTGTTGTAACCACTGTCTCATTGCTTGGCAATTTTTCAACATATATTGCATTGAAGATCTCCACTTTATACGTTCATTAAACTGAAACTGCTCTCAACCTTTAGTATGAATTGCTTGATTGTTTACCTTAAGTTTGCCACTATGCATAACATGATGCATATTTTTCCAATTTTAGCATTTGAAGATAACTACATTTGGATATTGTTTTCTTCGGACACTAAGTGTGCTGTTGTAGTGGATCCAGGCATGTCTTTACCTGTGATAGCAGAATTAGAACATCGCAATCTCACGTTAGCCGCCATTCTGGTAACGCATCATCATTATGATCATACACGTGGAATACCACAATTGCTGGCATACCAGGATGTTCCAGTATACGGACCTAGTCCATTTTGTCATAAAGCAAACGATATTACTATATCTGACCTTAATGTGACATTTTCAGTGCTTTCAGTACCAGGTCATACTCAAGATCATCTTGCTTATGCAGGACAAGGCTATGTTTTTTGTGGTGATACTTTGTTTACAGGTGGATGTGGTCGTTTATTTGATGGAACACCAGTACAAATGTTTGATTCTTTAAGAAAATTAAAAACTTTACCAAAAAAAACCTTAGTTTATTGCGGGCATGAATACACTGAATCTAACCTTCAGTTTGCCCAAATAGTGGAACCAGCAAATAGTGTACTTAAACATAGAATTCAAATAGTTAAAAAATTAACAAATAAAAAAAAACCTACTGTGCCAGCCTCTCTTAGCCTTGAACTTGCCACTAATCCTTTTTTACGAACACGTGAGTCCAGTGTTTGTGAAGCACTTCAACAACAATTTGCCTGTTCTGTTACAGATGAAGTTGAGCGATTTATACAGTTAAGAAGGTGGAAGGATAACTTTTGAGTTTGTTGTACTGCTCACTTTTTTATGCTAGCATTACATGTGTATGATGTAATATTAATTACACGCACACACAATAAATGAAACTACAAATGTTGCGTTTTATTTTTTTGGGGGTTGCATTTATAACCTTTTTACTGCAGGGATGTGAATCAAGGAGTGAAATTCATAACAAATATTCTTTCCAAGATATTGATAGTATTTCCTACTTTCATAGCATTACACAACAACTTTGGTTAAGAGTCAGCTATAATTTTAAACTTAAGAATCACTCAAAACGTGAACGAGTAAAATACTACGCTAGAAGATACGAAAATCATACGTTTCAGTTATGTAGGATATGTAATCTAGCTGAACCTTATTTATATCATATTATCGAAGCCTTAGAGCATCGAAATATGCCAAGTGAATTGGCTTTATTACCAATTGTTGAAAGTTCCTTTAAACCTTATGCCATCTCAAATAGAGGAGCTTGTGGACTTTGGCAATTGAGTGTAACAACTGCACGGCGGTTTGGTTTAAAACAAAATTTTTGGTACGATGAACGAAAAGATGTTGCAGCATCTACAGCTGCTGCATTGGAGTATTTAGCACTTCTTTTCCAAGAATTTAATCAAGATTGGTTATTAACATTAGCTGCTTACAATGCTGGGGAAGGGCGTATTAAACGTGCTATTCGCTATAATTGCAAACGTGGTAAATTAATCGATTTTTGGTCTATTAAATTGACAAAACAAACGCAACATTTTGTACCTAAGTTATTAGCATTAGCTAATGTTATTAATATACCAAATGGATATGGCGCATTATTATCACGTATCGAAAACAAACCATATTTTGCAGAAGTTTATACAGGTGCTCAAATTGATTTACATCTTGCTGCAGATTTAGCATGTATAGATACTAATTTGTTAAAACTGTTAAATCCCGGTTATATTCGGTCAGTTACACACCCAAATAGCTCTTCACTTCTGCTTTTAACAATGGAACATATAGCAATGTTTTATAAGAATATAAATCGAGTCACATACGAATCGGGTAAATATTTTGTTCCACATATTATACAAGTCGGTGAAACCTTAAATGTACTTAAAAAACAATACCAAGCAACTATTATCGATCTTATGCAATTTAACCAAATAAGTATAGACACAATCATTTCAAGCAGGAAGCTATTGATTCCAGTGCAGGCTTTGAATTATGTCAATGTTATTCGAGTTTCTACGCTAATGAGCTACTATAAATTAATCAATATGTAAAGATTCTATATTGCATTAATTACTTTATCCAAAATATTTTATTTGTGTTACATGAACTTATAACTATTGTATATTGAATATTTATGCAGTGTTTTTTAAAATTATTTTTTTGTACGTTGCAATACGTTTAGATAGTTTTTTCTAATGGTTATATAAAACTAAACTTAATATTGTTGCTAGCATTATATTTTGCGTGTTAGTTTTGTACTTAATCTTTTTGGAGTCTAGCAAACGGTTACTAGAAGGTACATATTAATATTAGTTATGTATTGATAGCAGTGCTAGTAATTTATTAAACTATATTTTAGAAGTCATCATACATGTATAGATAGAAGTACTAAATGTTAAAATGCTCGATCGACGAGACATCGATAAAGCTAATATAAGACCTAAAGTGTTTTATAGCCATTGTATCTTAATGGCTTTGTTGACGAACAGAGCAGCATAATTAAATATCAGTTATACTTACAGTGCAGTAACGTGTGATACTTGCAAAGTTATACGACTTATGTATGTTTGCATCGAAATGATTCATTGTCAAAAAGACTGCGCTTTGATTATTGCATGTGTTAAAACGTCGTGATGCTCATGTAAGGCTAGTAAGTTGGGTATTCAAAAATTTTCTTGGTACAGATAGTGCTTTATATGCGAGTATTTATAAATATCAAAAATGTGGTTGTGTTTGAATTTATGCAGCATATGCGACGTTAGCCTATGATACTGAAATATTTGATTAGAAAAATAGTCTATATCAAAGTATAATACTTTGTGAGTCGTTTTGGTCTAGAATTTTATGTGTTTTCAATATTGTTGAAAATTTGACTTTAACAAAAAAGTAATGGATGGTTCCTAAATAGTTGTTTTATGACGACTATACCATTGTGCCATTATGTATGTGCTGGAGTTACTTTAGTATGGAAAATAAATTCGCAAACTATTTAATTTCGCAGCGTTTTCGTGGCTACTATCCAGTTGTGATTGATGTAGAAACAGGTGGATTAGAGGCAAAAACTGATGCTTTATTAGAACTAGCTGCTGTTACGATTAATTGTACACCAGATGGCAAATTTGTACCGTATGAAAAAGTTCATGCTCATATAAAGCCTTTTGAAGGTGCTTCTTTATATCCTGCAAGTTTGGCTGTTAATGGAATTGATCCATATCATCCTTTTCGATTTGCGATTGAGGAGAAAGATGCACTAACTAAAATGTTTAAATTCTTAAGAGTTAAGCAACAAAAGGCACATTGTCATAGGTGTGTTCTGGTAGGGCACAATGCTTGGTTTGACCTAAGTTTTATGAATGCAGCAATTAAGCGGACTAAGGTCAAAAAAAATCCATTTCACGCATTTACTTGTTTTGATACATCAACCTTGTCAGGATTGGTATATGGACAAACCGTGTTGGCTCAAGCAATGAAGGCTGCAAATATTACATTTGATATTAGTGAAAGCCACTCGGCTATTTATGATGCAGAAAAAACAGCTGAATTATTTTGCCATATTGTTAATCAATGGCCTTGGCGTTATAGAACATGAGTTTATATTTCTACTTTTTTTTGCTGTGTGAGAATTTATAATATTTGCTGTTTTGTATTGGCGATGTAACATTGCATTCGCAATAAATAATTTATGAGTTCTAAAAATCAGATTTCTACATTCTTTAAAAGTATCATATACTGCGTGTTTTTGAATCTTTTGTAAAGTGTCATCCATTGATATACGAGATGGCCATATTATAGTGGTGATTTATCATATTGATTCTGATAGGTTGTGTATAATCATGTATGGATGTTGGGGCATGAGTAGTTTTATTGTTAAACTTGTTTTAAGTAGTATAGATATTGTACATATGATGGATTTAGATGATTGACTAATGAATTGTGATTTGTTGCTATACAAGTTTAGAAGAGATTATTAGCATGTGGTAAGTAAATATTTAAATGTGGTTAGTGTTTACCTCGTCAATTTTTATAAACTATTATGCGTTATTTTTAAGTTTGCATAAAATAAAATCATTCTTTGAATGGATGATGTATTACAATGTAGAAGTTTAACATTAGTGATTCAGTTGAGTTTTGTCTGATAAAGGTGCAGATTTAGGTTTTTTTAATGTTCGTACGGAATGGTAATATAATTAATGTGCTTAGATGTGTAGAATACCGATTAACTATTACCTTCTTTACTGTTTGGATGGTTTTGCTCTCATTAAGAAAATAGGAGCACAAAATAAAAACATGCCAGTTATTAAAATTATAGGATATATATAAGGATTATCAATCTCAATTTGAGATGGGGGAATAAATCCTAATAATATGGCTGAGATACTGGTTAACCCGCCGATAGAGGCAATTATACATATGCCATAATTACCTCCTGGGATTTGATATGGCCTGACTATGTCTGGGTATTTATGTCGTAAAACAATTGCTGATAAAAACATTAAAACGTACATGAGCAAAGCTAATATAATCGTGAGTTCGGTTAAAATAAAATAAGCGCTTGCTACCGTTGGCATTAGTACATAAACAATACATAATAAAGTAACAATAATAGCCTGTAGAATTAAAATTGCAACAGGAGCTCCAAAACGATTACTTGTAGCCAACCAATTAGGTAACAAACCGTCTTTTGCTGCAATGAACAAACCTTTTGTTGAACCAGTGATCCAGGTTGAAACACCACTGAGCGCTCCAATAATAATTAGGAAAGCAAATATAGGTAAAAATTCAATTAAGTTGAATGTATAGAAAAAGATTTGAAATGCCTGCATGATACCAGTTACTATATTTAATTCCCTATTTGGTATTACAATCGCAATAGCTAAAGAAGAGAGTATTAAAGTTAATAATATTAATATACTGGAAATTACAAGAGCTTTGGGATAATTTTTTTCTGGGTTTTTTACATCTTGTGCATGAACAGCAGACATTTCTAATCCCATCAATCCAAATAAAATGGTTGTTATTAAAGCTACATCATTAATGGAATTGATCTTATGTATGATAGTATCAGGTTGCAATGCAATTTCTATATGATGTCCGAATTTAATCCAACTGGCTCCCAAAAAAATAATTGCTATCATTGGTAATAAAGTTCCCAAAATAGATCCGATGGTACTAATAAAAATGGATATTGCCATACCAAAGCAATTTAATATAGTTGCTAGCCAAAAGCTGCATAGCACAATACTTATAATAAACCAAGGAGCTTCTGCTAGCTGGGTGTCGAACATAAATGCTGTAATGCCTGCTACTAAAGTTAAAATAGTTGGGTACCATACAACGTTATAAATCCATTGCAGCCAAATAACAAGTAATCCAAATTTTGTGCCAAAAGCTTTGCTAACCCAAACGTAAATCCCACCGTTTTTAGGCCAAGTGGTTGCTAATTCAGCTGTTATAAATGCAACTGGTATAAAAAATAAAAGCGCACATATAGCATAATAAAGGGTTAAGGCAGAGCCAAATTTAGCACTAAATGGTAGAGTGCGGAGGTTATCTACAGCAATGATATTGAGCATGACTAATGAAAAAACACTTAGTTTACGTTTTTTAGGAATTGATATATTATTTGGCATGAAATTCTACTAAATATTTAAAATGATGTTGCCTAGACTACGAGTTATGGGAGTATAACCAGACTGATAATAGCCTTTACGTTAATTAGGATATTAAATTAATAGGAACCTAAGATATTTTAAAACAAGTTCCTATAGTATTGTATGCTTCGATGCTGTTGACTGTCAAAAGTATTTTTACAATACAATTGTTAAGATGATTCCATGAAAGTATATTTATCATCATAAAAGTAAGGATTATAACTCTCTATATATCACTTTAGATTTGCCAATATAAATTTAACAATGACTTGCATGCTCACCACCATGGATCCCTCAACGAGCCTTTATAGATGGCTCTGCATAAATTAAAGTAAACCTACAATTAAATTTGGCAAGAGTTTTTTGACTATTTTAAATTATTAACTTCAAGTACTGTATGCTTGTTTTGAGTCTCAAATTATGCTTTAATAATTGCGATGTATACTGGATGGTAACAAGGATATATTTGTTGAAGTTTTAATATACTATGTGTAATAATGTGTTATAAAAGCTCAGGAATTGAAAAGGATAGATGATATTCTAACTTACGTTGTTATTATATACAAGAATTTGTTCTGTGCATTAACGTGTATCAATATTGTTCGATATTTAAGTGCTTTAGGTTGTGCATGATAATTAATTTAGTTAAATTGATTGGTTTTGATTTTGGCATGAAATACATTGGTATTGCAGTAGGCCAAAGTATAACGTTAACTGCAACACCAGTTACCTCTCTTAAAGTAAAGGATGGTATACCAAATTGGAATGAGGTTGCTTCCCTTATTGCAGAGTGGAAGCCATCTAAATTAATAGTTGGTTTGCCTCTTAATATGGATGGATCTTCTCAGGCATTAACTTCTTGTGCTCAAAAATTTGTAAATCGTTTATATAAGCGATATCACCTACCGGTAGATACTGTGGATGAACGTTTATCTACATGGGAAGCAAAACAATATTTTAAAGTGAATCCTCGAAAGAAAGAAGACCTTGTACACCTTAATGCAACAGCAGCTGCTATTTTAGTTGAACAATGGTTGCATTCAATTGGAAATTGAGTAGTTATTTACACTATATTTAAAATTTATGTACAATAGTAAAACTCTTTCAGTAAATGTAACAAATGATAGATATTATTTATGCCGCCTATTATAATAAGTTCCTTAATCTTAGAGGACATAGAGCTTATTTTCTCAACGGCTACAAAATTCATTGATGTTGATGGAAAGTTAATTAGTCTAATTTACTGCAATACCAGATTTTTAATTTTTTTTTAGAACATGGTCCCGTTCGTGTAAATTTTGAAATCGCAGCTAACTAACTTGGAATTAATCCGTAAATATCCAACTAAACTATGTTGCCATAGCAGAAAATGGGAATCTTTATTCGATATTAATGTCATTTGAGTGCTCAATGCAGTGTGATTTGCTCATTATGCACCATCTTACTCTGAAACAGTTGAATGTAACATCTCACACCTATATTATTAACGCATGTGATGATTGTCATAGTCACCTAATGTAAGTTGATTAGATACCCTTATTTTTGTAAAATAAAAATTTCGTTGCAAACCTCTTTGTTGCATAGATTGGAGATATTAAATATTTTCGTATTGGCCGTTTACATATTTGTGCATTGTACTATTTGGTACACCAGATACTTGTTTAATTCAACATAATACAATTATTGCCTGTCTTTGTAGAATCACTAAGATGTAGTATTCATTTTGCAGTAACACAGGGAATTTTATAATGTTGATGTTATAATTGTATTATGGCTACAGTAAGAGCGGATGCAAGAATCTCATATGTCCAGTGAAGATGAATACTTTACACATATTATGGTTTAACTCAGATACATCTTGAATTTGCGAAAGCAAATGGTGTGGACTATTAATCAAGATGTAGCAATGAAACCGTCATAGCATATTCACCTTCATCATATATTGCACAGCAGGTTGATATGGTATAGTTATTCGAATGGCTGTTTAAGGATATTAGTCAATTGGAGATAACTATATACTAAAGGCATTCGCATTATTTTTCTCAAAACTTTACAACAAAATGTCCGATATCCTCATTATTGCTGGATATTTATATGCATTAGTGTGCATTGGACCATCTATAGTGAAAACGATGTTCATATTGATGTACAGGTCTTGCCCAGGTATTGTAGATATTAGCGTTACCAAGTAGAGGGACGGGGTTGTGCACCTTTAATTGGACATCCATTATTCGCTGCTTGATATATTTAACTGAAAATTATAGAAGGGAAGCAGCTTTTGACTTATCATGTGCTAAATAGTTAGATGTGTTTGGTGTGGTTTAAGGTAAACAGTCTATATTAAATACAGCTTTTTTACGAAATTGTTATGACTATTTATTAATATTGATATTCCTGTCTTTATTGAGGATATTGAACTTTTTTTAGTTCCATAGGGTTGTATGAATGAAGGGGCATGAGTACATGTTTTGGATTGCCTAAGATTCCAACCACAGCTGAAGCAATAGATATAACTAAACACTTATAATTTGTTGAGTAAACTGGCATAAAAATGTATTTTTATAAATTATCTTCATTAGGTGCTATTTACATTACCAGTGTAAAGTTAAAAGGCCTATTAGTTACTTCAGATGTGCTATATATCATTTATTTCTTTCGAAAATAGTACAGTAAATTTAATACTAATTGTCATGTATATCTACCATTAAGAATAATTTAGGATAAAAAGGATTATTCAAAGCTGTGCCTGACGGTATTATTGATGCTATCTGTTTCGATTATATTAAGATGAAGAAGGAAAAAACTTACTAATTTTTCAGAAATAATCTTTACTGTTCTGGATACGAAACCTTATTAGCAATAGTTTTTGAATTTGCTTTGAATGATAATAAACAGATTATAATCTTATCTACCTTACTAACAACCTAAAGAATGTTCTAGAGTTGCAGAATGAACAGGGAAGTCTAGCTATAGGAAAACGGTGAATCTGATACTAGTTGTTACATGTGCAAGTTGGCAAGTAATACCTAAACAGTTATTAAGTTGTGGAAAATTAACTATTTCTTAATGGGACTACGAATCGTAGTACAACACATGTGATGTTTAATGGAGAATTATTTAAAAATCCACTTTTTTAAGCAAATTTAGTTTGTCTTTTATACATCGAAGAAAGAACATACACTATGGAAATAGTAAATTATCTTTTTGTTATTATTTATTGTTATTTCTTATGAAATAAGAGACTGGTATATATTACACTGTACTGTATATATCTGGCTAACGTTAATTGGTTATTTAAAACCGCACGATATCTAAGTAATTGCTTATTAAACGTCTAAATTTTCTACTAGAAGTGCATTTGCTTCAATAAATTCCCTGCGACTTTCTACATTATCTCCCATTAAGGTCGTAAACATTTCATCTGCAGCCACGGCGTCATTAATTGTTATCTCTGACATGCGTCTAACATTTGGATTCATGGTTGTATTCCAAAGTTGTTCTGGGTTCATTTCTCCTAACCCTTTATAGCGCTGAATTTGCTGACCTCGTCTAGCCTCTTTCATGAGCCACTTTACAACACTTTTAAAATCATTCACCGATTGTTTTCTATCATGACGTCTAATGCTGGCACCATTTTCCACTAATCTATTTAAGGTTTTCCCTAGTAGGATGATTTGCTTATAATGTTTTGATATAAAGAATTCATAGGTGAATTGAAAGAAAGAGTCAATTCCATCTGCAGTCATTTTTATGTTTGGTAAATAAATGCAACGTTCTTTGTTAAAAATAAGAGTTGTTTTATAATCAATACTATCTGTGCACGATTGTCGTTTTAGTTGGGTGTCTAAACTTGTTAACCAGCGCTCCATACCAATGCATTTTTCTGTACATAGAACTTCTGGTGTCAATGCTGGTACATAAAGTAATGCCTCTAATATATCTATTGGATATCGTTTTTCCATCCGTTTTATACTTGTCATAGTAGTTCGATATTCGTTAACAAGCAATTCTAATGCTTTTCCAGTGATTGGTGGTGTACTATCATTAATATACAAATTTGCTGATTCTAACCCTAAAGTAGTAAGATGTGCCTCTAATGCCATATTGTCTTTAATATAATGTATTTGCTTTCCCTTTTTAATTCGATATAGTGGTGGCTGTGCTATGTAAATATGGCCACGTTCTATCAATTCGGGCATTTGTCTATAAAAAAACGTTAACAACAAGGTTCGAATGTGAGCACCATCAATATCAGCATCTGTCATAATAATAATGCTATGATATCGAAGTTTATCCAAAGAATATTCTTCTTTTCCAATCCCACAGCCTAATGCTGTGATTAATGTACCAACTTCTGTACTTTGTAACATTTTATCAAAACGTGCTTTTTCGACATTTAAAATCTTTCCTTTTAATGGTAATATAGCTTGAGTTCGTCTATCTCGCGCTTGTTTTGCTGACCCACCTGCCGAATCTCCCTCAACTAGAAATAATTCAGAATAGGCTGGATCTTTTTCTTGGCAGTCGGCTAGTTTGCCTGGTAACCCGGCAATATCTAGAGCATTTTTACGGCGAGTTATCTCCCTAGCCTTTCTAGCTGCCTCTCTTGCTCTGGCTGCATTAATCACTTTTCCAGTAATTGCCTTAGCCATTGCTGGATTTTCTTGAAAATATTCTTGTAGTTTTGTTCCTAATAAGAACTCTACAATTGCTTTAATTTCTGAAGATACTAGTTTATCTTTTGTTTGAGAAGAAAATTTAGGTTCAGTAACCTTGATGGATAAAACAGCCATAACTCCTTCTCTCGCATCATCACCAGTTGTTGTCACCTTATTTTTTTTACAAAGTCCAAATTGTTCGATGTAATGATTTAACGTTCTAGTTAATGCAGCACGAAATCCTGTTAAATGTGTGCCCCCATCTTTTTGTGGAATGTTATTGGTGTAACAAAAAATATTCTCCTGGTAACCATCATTCCATTGCATCGCAACTTCAACAACTACGTTGTCTTGTTCAGAAGAAAAATGAAAAAGTTCGGAATTTATAATGTTTTTATTTTTATTTAAATGTGAGACATAAGCTTGAACACCACCATCATAAGCAAATTTGTTATTTTTCCCCGTTCTTTCATCGAATAAGTGGATACAAACGCCAGAGTTTAAAAAAGATAATTCTCTTAATCTTTTAGCTAAGATATCGTAATTAAAATGAATATTAGAAAAAATAACTTTACTTGCTTTAAAGTAGATTGTAGTCCCAGTTAAAGAAGTATCGCCTGTGATAGTTAAGGAATTAGTCGGTTTCCCTATTTTATACATTTGTTCGTAAATGTGCCCATTTCGACGAATGCACAATTTTAATGTTTCGGATAGCGCATTTACCACAGAAACACCAACTCCATGGAGTCCTCCAGAAATTTTATAGGACTTTGCATCAAATTTTCCCCCAGCATGTAACATTGTCATGATGACTTCTGCAGCAGATTTTTTCTCTTCTGGATGCATATCAACGGGGATACCACGTCCATTGTCTGTAACTGTTATACTGTCATTTGCATGAATAACAACCTCAATTTTAGAGCAATATCCTGCTAACGCCTCGTCTATGGAATTATCAACTACCTCGAACACTAAATGATGTAGTCCTGTTCCGTCATCTGTGTCACCAATATACATGCCTGGTCGTTTCCGCACAGCATCAAGACCTTTTAATACCTTAATACTTGACGAATCGTACGCAATGTAACTGTTTACCATTGTTGCTCCTATACGTTACATAGATTTTAGTTCTTTTCTACCTTTACTTGGTAAAAAATAACAACTCGTTTAACTATTTGCATGCGATTTTGATAATGAGTAATTTACTTTTGTTATACGCTTCAATAGCAAGTAACCAGTCATTAAATTTTATTATGTTCCACGTGGAACGCTATGTGTGATGCGTTATAAAAAAGGTCTGTGCTTTAAATATCCTTTATGCAGTAATAAACTAAGATATTTATTTTTGTTTAAATCAATCAGAGAAGTCATAAGAATCCTTACTTCTATTATTAAGGTATCGCCTTCTGCTGTCGTTTATCTTTAAGACTTTTGATTTTAAAATAAATTTTCATTGATTATTCTAACTTGCTATCATTCATACGAATAACTTGAATTGAACTCTAATGTCAAATAAACCTTATGCATAACTACTAATCTCAATTTTTAGACATATACCAATTTTATGTTATATTTTCAACGATCTAGTGACAAAATGCAAGTTTGTCTGTATACAAATTTATGATTGCATACAATGTAGGCTATGACTTAACCCATTATTCGTAGAGAGTAGCTTATTTACAGCCTTGAGAAAAGTGATTAAAACAGTGTACTTATGTTTATCACATTTTCGGTCATTTTGGACATGGGAATACTGCTATTCTTGGAATCAAGATGCAAATATATACTAAAATTAGCATCGTCGCGTTGTTTCATAAAGGCTTTTGTCTGAGCTTTTATGAAAAAAGCAAATATGTGTTTGCAGATTGCAACATGCTTGTGTTTGTCATTGTGATGACACCATGCAACTAAATTTTAGCTGTCTCATATATTACAGAATTCGACTGTATATCGTGTTATTGATTATGATGTTGCACCTTAAATGATGTTGTTTTTACTATAGTTTTGTAGTTTGGACGTAGCAATTTTGTCGGTTGAGTTCATTAATTTATCATAAAAAAATACAAAATTCTTACTTTTAAAAGTGCTATGTATATGTAAACCATGAGTGTGTGTATTGCCTGTAACGACACTTTTTAGAAATTGCCTACACAATTATGCTGTATACGTATTTATTGTAGTTAATATCAATTAATAGTCAAAATAGTTAATGGGCAATGTATATTTAGTGTAATAGAAGTGACACTGTTGGTTAAGATGCTAAAAAATTCTATGTGCTAAGATTACATGCAAGAATCACAAGCTTATGACAAAGTGTGCGGCTGCGACTTTATCGTTTTACAGTATAAATTGAAAAAATATACAAATTTTCCTTATATCTACCAACATAATTCAAGTGTTGTGATTTACAATATACCTTCATGCTTGATTGTACTTTTATAATGCACTATTCTGTATTGGTTTTTGCTTATGCTATGTTAATTCACGATACTTTCTCAGTGATTGCTATATAGAGTTCTTTGATTACACATAAATTATCTTAAAAATATAGGATAAATATTAAGAATGATGTGCGGTACTTACATTTTAAGTGTCACATTAATCGTATTATTTGATTCCTTGACT
>PVBE010425023.1_pt1 | contig 58816 bp, 61 predicted proteins | sample 1631181 | NCBI WGS metagenome assembly PVBE01 (sample SAMN08397723, study PRJNA350692) | Marine metagenome, whole genome shotgun sequencing project. | isolation source: water | place: Pacific Ocean | collected 2012-04
CGTCCTGTTCAATAGCAAATTTGCCCGCCTCTATCCCAAATCCCGGGACGCCGTCCTTGCCGGCGCCCGGTTTGACGACTTCCTGCGCGCCGGTGCCGAACGGGGAGAATACACCGACGCCCAGGAAGACCCGGTTCGACCTTATCTTGCTCGATATCCGGATGCCCCACCTGGACGGCATTCAGGTAATGGAGCAACTGGCGGGCGCCATCAAGGACGATTACCTGCCGGTGCTGGTTTTGACGGCTGAAAAAGACAAAAACACCATGATGCGGGCCCTCGAACAAGGGGCCAAGGATTTCGTCACCAAGCCCTTCGACCGCGAAGAAATTCTAAACCGCATCGAGAACATGTTGGAGGTCCGGAGCCTCTACAACGAAAGGCTCCGACAAAATGAAATCTTGGAAGAGAAGGTGCAGGAGCGTACCCGGGAGCTGGCGGATACCCGTCTTGAGATCATTCGCCGCCTGGGCCGCGCCAGTGAATTTCGGGACAACGAAACGGGCATGCACGTCATCCGCATGAGCAAGAGCAGCCAGCGCCTGGCCCTGGCCTGGGGATTGGGCGCGGCTGAGGCCGAGATGATCCTCCAAGCCAGCCCCATGCACGACCTGGGGAAAATCGGCATCCCCGACCACATCTTGCTCAAGCCCGGCAAGCTGTCGGGGGATGAATGGAACATCATGAAGACCCACGTCATGATTGGCGTCGATATCCTGGACGGGCACGATGCCGAGTTGATGCGGATGGCGCGTTCCATCGCCCTGACCCACCATGAGAAATGGGATGGCTCGGGCTATCCGAATGGATTGAAGGGCGCCGATATTCCCCTCGAAGGCCGCATCTCGGCGATCGCCGATGTCTTCGACGCCTTGACCTCGGAACGACCCTACAAGAAAGCGTGGTCCATCGAGGAGGCCGTCGCCTACATCCAAGCCAACGCCGGCATCCAATTCGACCCCGACCTGTTGGACAAGTTCAACGAGGCGCTGCCCGACATCCTGCGCATAAGAGAGGACTACTCCGACGACAATTGATCGGCCGCGTCACATGGCGCCTGTGACAGAAGCGGCGCCGCCCGCACCCACCAGTCCGGATGGGCCGCCGCCAGCCGCGCCGCCGCCGCCTCGGCCTCGGCGACCTCGGAAAACAGCGCGAAACAAGTGGCGCCGCTGCCCGACATTCGGCTCATGAGCGCCGCCGGCTCGGCGGCCAGTGCAGCCAGGGCCTCATCGACCGCCGGGGCCAGAGAGACGGCGGCCGCCGTCAGGCCGTTGGTGCGCGAAGCGAGCACGGCGGCCAATTCGCGCGCCGCCGGCGGAGACTCCGTGAAGCGGGCTGCCTTGGCAAAAGAACCGGTGCGGGCGGCAAAAACCTTGGGCGTTGACAGCGCCACCCTCGGGTTGGCCAGGACCAGCCAAGCGCTGGGTAGCGCCGGCGCTGGCGTAATCCGCTCGCCGATGCCGCCGACAAAGGCGGCGCACCGGGCCAGGCACACCGGAACATCAGCCCCCAGGGTCTCGGCGACGGCGCCAAGGACGCCATCTTCCTCCGCCACCCCCCACAGGGACGCCAACGCCCTCAACGCCGCCGCGGCGTCCGCCGATCCACCGCCCAGACCGGCGGCAACAGGAAGCCGCTTGGTCAGTCGTATTTCCGCGCCATCAACAAATTTAACTGCCTTGGCCAGACGGCGGGCCGCGGTGAGGACCAAATTTCGGCCGCCCTTTGGAATCCGATCGGCCAGGGGTCCGTCGATGGTGAGTTCGAGCCCGGACGCCGGACGGACGGAGACCGTATCGCCAACACCGGCAAACGCAATGAGGCTGTCGAGGAGGTGAAACCCGTCGGCGCGCCGCCCTGTAATGTGGAGATAGAGGTTGATCTTGGCGGGGGCTGCAATCCGAATGGCGCTGCGGCGGCTAGCCATCGCCGCCGGATTTCGCCTTGGCAGCCTCGCCCAAACCCGCTTCAAGCTTATCTTTCAAGATGCTCAGCAGATCGTCTTCGGGATCGAGCGACAGGGAACGCCGCCACTGGAAGCGCGCCTCCTGGCGGCGGCCGACACGCCAATAGGCGTCGCCCAGGTGGTCGTTGATGATGGGGTCTTCGGGACGCAGCTCGACCGCACGTTCCAGTTCGCGGACCGCTCCGCCGAATTTGCCGAGCCGATACAGCACCCATCCCAGGCTATCGACGACATAACCGTCGTTGGGGCGCAGTTCCACTGCCCTTTCAATCATCTTCTGGGCCCGCTCCAGGTGGATTCCCTGATCGACCCACGAATAGCCGAGGTAGTTGAGCACGTAGGGCTGTTCGGGTTCGAATTTGAGGGCGGCGAGGAAATCGGCCTCGGCGCGCGGCCATTGTTTTGACCTTTCGAGGGCGATGCCTCGGGTATAGAGCAAGGACCAATGCCGGCGTTCCAGCGCACCGATGCGCTTGACGGCCTCGTCATAGGCCTTCACCGCCTCTTCCATGCGGTCGTGATTGCGCTGGATATCGCCCAGGTTGATGAAGGGCTCCGGACGGTCCGGGCGCTCCGCGCCCATGGTGCCAAGCAATGCGATTGCCTCGTCGGTACGATCCACCCGGTCGAGGTTGGCGGCGACCCGCAGACGCGCCGTCCAGGCGTATGGGGACTCTGGGCTAATGGTGCGGTAAACGGCGTTCGATTCTTCGCGGCGATTTTCCGATTCCAAAATATCGGCAACCATGACCTGGGCCAGCGGAAAGTCGGGCCTGAGGTGGAGGGCCAGGCGCCCAAATATAAGGCCGATGTCGAGCGACGTCTGCTGGCGCAACGAGTTAGCGACGCCGAACACGGCCTCGGCGACACCTTCAACAGCTGTCCGTATCAGCCGATCCGGCACCGTGCCCGGATTGCGGCGCGCCCGTGTCGCCTCCAACAACTGCGAGTTTGGTTGCTCCTTCAGGTACTCCTCATAGAGGGCTTCGGCCGCTTCAGAACGCCCGGTGCGCTCATAGAGGTTGCCCAGCAATTCGACAAGGCGGGACAGGCCCTTGCCGTCCTCTAAAGCACCTAGGTAGGCCACCTCCGCCGCCTTGTCGCGGCCAGCCACATCGTTGATCAGGCCGACATGGAGAAGGCGCATTGACTGAAATCCCTTCCTGTCGGCCAGGGGATCAAGGGCGCTCAGCGCCTTTTCCGTCTGACCCAATCCGACCTGGGCCCAGGCGCCGAGAAGCGGCACCATGAAGGCATTGAAGCCGGTCGAGGAAAGGGAGTTGAGGCGCTTCTCGGCCTCGGCGAAGTGCCCGTTCCTAATATCTTCGACGACCAAGGCGAAGGGCGCGAAAGGAACGGTATCATCGAGGGCGACCAAGCGCAGGGCTAAAGTCGTCGCCTGTTCAATCCGGCCCTCGATAGCCAAGACCATGAAGGCGCGGCGCAGAATCTCGGGATTGTCCGGGTCCTCGTCGAGGACGGCCATGAGATACTTGGCGGCGGCCGACATGTCGCGCTGGGAATGGGCGAAACGCCCGGCTAGATAATTGCCCAACGCCGAATCGCTGATGACGATCGGACGCTTATCGGAACCACCGCCGTTTCCTGGTGCGACTGTCTCACCCCAGGCACACGACGCGGACAGGGCGGCCAAGGCGCAAACCGCCGCCAACCGCCACGGACTCATGTCCCGAACGGTCGCGGACGGTCGATCAATCGCTGTTCCCATGGTCATGTTCCTTGACGCGACCCGGCGCTTCCGCGACGGGGGAAACAGTCTACCCGAGGCCCGCGTCAAGACACAAAGCAATACTAGTGTCCCGCCCCCAAAGGATACTTCCATCCTTTGGGGCGACACACTAGGGATATAGTTCACGAAGCGGTGCGGCGGCGGGCGACCACTTTTTGAAAGAGGGAGCCAAACAAGGTCTCCTTGGACCACTCGAAATCGCTGGCGTTGTCTGCCAAGTCGGCGATTTCGCGGTCCCACATACCGAACGCGAACGGCTCCAAATGACGAAAGGCGAAGCTTGTTATTGGTTTCAGGGGGTGGGCCGGATGTGGCCGGTGATAATCGACGAAGACCACCTTGCCGCCGGGAAGCACGTGCCCAAGAAGGGCATTAACCGCCAGGCGCTTGAATTTGTCGGGCAACTCGTGAAGGAGGAAAAAACAGCAAACCGCGTCGTAGACCTCGGCACCGGAATAGGTGCTGTCGGCGAGCCTGACCCGCGCATGCGGGATGTCGCGAAGTTTGCGCCGACAACCGGCTACTTGGATGGGAGCGACATCGAATACATCGAGCCTCCCCTGCGGACCCAGGTGCCGGGCAAGATCGGGGGAAAAATTGCCATAGACACAGGCCGGCTGCAGCACTTTTTGTCCGGCCTCCAGCTCGGCGAAAGCGGCCTGGCGCAGCCGCGGGTAGTTACCCCAAAGGATCGTCCACACGACGATCGGATGGTCTAGAAGTGCGACGCCCAGCGGCGAGAGATAGGCCCAATAATAAGTGTCGCGCAGATATTCGGGAATGGGTGACGAATCTTGGCTCAACCGCTTCCCAAGGGCATCTCCGCCGCCGCCGCCAAACGTTTCCGCAGTGGCGTCGAAGTACCTCTTGCGCTCTAATTCCAACATAACACCCTCGTCACCTAAGGTCATGGCTTCCAGTCCCTAATTGCCTACATATTCGGGTAGTTCGGTCCCCCACCCCCCTCTGGCACCACCCAGTTGATGTTCTGCGTCGGGTCCTTAATATCGCAAGTTTTGCAGTGGACGCAATTCTGGGCATTGATCTGTAGACGCGGGCCGGAGCCCTCGTCGATAAACTCGTAGACCCCGGCCGGACAGAACCGCTGCTCGGGTCCGTCGTAGAGGGCCAGATTCACGTCGAGGGCCCTTTGTGACTCCTTAAGAGTCAGATGGCAGGGCTGGTCTTCCTCGTGGTTGGTGTTGGAAAGAAAAACTGACGACAACCGGTCGAAAGTGAGTTCCCCGTCGGGTTTGGGGTAATCGATGGGTGTGTGCTCAGAGGCCTTGCCAAGGCGGGTGTGGTCCTTGTGGTGGTGGAACGTCCACGGTGCGCGGCCTCGCAACAGGTACGTATCGATCGCCGAATAGGCGAGTCCGCCCCACAGGCCCCAGCGGAACGAGGGACGGACGTTGCGCACCTGGCGCAGCTCGTCCCACAACCATGAGCGTTTTATAGCCTCGGGGTACGCAGTCAGCTCGGCCCCGTCGGCACCTTCCGCAAGGGCCGCGTAAACCGCCTCGGCAGCCACCATGCCCGACTTCATGGCAGTATGGGTGCCCTTGATCTTGGCGACGTTCATGAAGCCGGCGGCAGCGCCGACGATGGCACCGCCGGGAAACGTCAGGCGCGGGATCGCCTGCCAACCCCCTTCGTTGAGGGCCCGCGCCCCATAGGCGATGCGCCGGGCGCCGGCGAAGGTCGAGCGGATCGCGGGATGGGTCTTGAAGCGTTGCATCTCATCAAAAGGGCTGAGATAGGGATTGCGATAATCAAGCCCGACGATGAAGCCGACCGACACCTGATTATCCTCCAGGTGATAAAGGAACGACCCGCCGTAGGTATCGGCGCCGAGCGGCCAGCCAATGGTATGCAGCGCCAGACCCGGGCTGTGCTGTGTCGGATCGACCTCCCACAATTCCTTGATGCCGATGCCGTAGGTTTGCGGATCGCTGTCCCGATCCAGTTCGAAGCGCTGGGATACAGTTTTGGTCAGTGAACCCCGGCAGCCCTCGGCGAAAAAGGTGTAAGTGCCCAGAAGTTCGACACCGGGTTCATGGTTCAGGGTGGGTTGGCCATCCTTGCCGACCCCCATGTCGCCGGTGGCAATTCCCCGCACCGCGCCCGAGTCGGTGTAGAGGACCTCGGCGGCGGCGAAACCCGGATAGATCTCAGCCCCAAGGGCCTCCGCCTGGGTCGCTAGCCAGCGGCACAGGTTGCCCAGGCTGATGACGTAATTACCGTGGTTGTGCATGGACGGCGGTGTCGGCAATCGAATGGCTTTGTTCCGTGTCAGAAAGTGGAAACGGTCGTCGCCGGCCGGCGTGTTCAGGGGTGCCCCTTTGTCCCGCCAGTCGGGAATCAGTTCGTCCAGCGCGCGTGGCTCAAGGACGGCGCCGGACAGGATATGGGATCCCACCTCGGACCCCTTTTCGACGACACACACGCTGATGTCGCGGCCGCCCTCGGTGCTCAACTGGCGCAGGCGAATTGCGGCGGCCAACCCGGCCGGACCGGCACCGACGATGACGACGTCGAACTCCATGAATTCCCGTGCCATCGTCTAACCATTCGAGGTTGATAAAGATGCTTCGGAGATCACGTTATAACATGGCGGCGTTCCCGCCATAGAGACAATCATTTTAGTTCCAAGTGTCAGCACCGAACCGCTTTCTCTTGCTCCCAGGGTAGCGAATTGGGCAAGATCGGGGCTATCCGACACCGAAGCGGAGGCGACCGCAATGATCGACATCAATTGGGCCAAACCCAAAGCCCAGGAATTGGGGACAGTGGCCGAAGAGGACGCCATCGCCATCTTCCGGACCAACCCGGCCTGAGCCGCCCCATGACCGACCCCATGGCGCCCCGTGAACTCCTCGCCTGGTACCTGGACGCCGGGGTGGATGAGGCCATTGGCGAGCAACCGGTGGACCGATACGCCGCCAAGACCATCGTTGAGTCGGCCAAAGATGGCGCCGAAAGGGCCCCACCGACACCGGCGACGCCGATGGCGGAGCCGCCTCCGTCAGCCGCCCAGAACCCGTCAGGACCGGTTCAGACCGCTTATGATCTGGCGGCAGCGGCGTCATCAGTGGATGCCCTCGGCCGGGCGCTGGAGACCTTCGACGACTGCCCTCTCAAGAAGACCGCGACCAATCTGGTCTTTTGCGCCGGCAGTGAGTCGGCGCGGCTCATCTTAATCGGCGAAGCGCCCGGGGCCGAGGAGGATCGCCAGGTATCCCCCTTCGTCGGGCCGAGTGGAAAGCTTCTCGAGCGCATGCTGGCTTCGGTGGGACTGGACCAGACCCAGGTCCTCATCTCCAACACCGTATTCTGGCGGCCACCCGGTAACCGCACACCGACGATGGTAGAGATCGCCACCTGTCAGCCCTTCGTCGAGCGGCTCATAGAGCTGGTCGACCCCGAGTTCCTGGTCGCGCTTGGCGGCGCTGCGGCCAAATCCTTGCTGGCGCGCAACGAAAGCGTCGGTAAGCTGCGCGGCAAGTGGTTCCCCTACTCGACGCCGCGTCTGCCCAGGCCCGTGCAAGCCACGGCCACCTATCACCCGGCCTATTTGTTGCGTTCGCCGGCCCAGAAACGGGCGGTCTGGCGCGACCTCCTGGCGATCAAGAAAAAACTGGCCGATGACGAACCTCAAATGTGAACCCGACGTAGGCGAAAACCACGCTGGCGACTTGCCGGCGGAGCGAAATTGAATTATATTTGCTCCGGAACGCGGTGGGGAATCTTCGATTTTACAATGCTTTATCGGGTGATTTACTTTCCTTTGGCGCTTGTTGCCATCGCCTTGGGGTCGGCAACGATTCCAAGCTTGGCCGACGACGCGGCCGGGAAACCGTCCTCTCAGGAGACCGCCGCCCTCACCTCGGGTCGCGACGATGCGGCGGGCTGGGCCCTGCTTCCCCGGGTGCTCACCCCCACTGACCAGGAGCGCTACGTCGATATCTTCCGCCTCCAGGAAGACGGCCGCTGGAAAGAGACCGACCGGCTGATCGCCGTGCTGGACGACCGGTTGCTTATGGGTCACGTCCTCGCACAGCGCTACCTGCATCCGACCAAATACCGATCACGCTATAAGGAACTCAAGGCGTGGATGGCACTCTACGCCGACCATCCGGACGCCAGGCGCATTTACAAGCTGGCCCTGCGCCGCAAACCGAAGTCGTGGCGCGCGCCTGTGCCCCCGATCATCGTCCGCCCAGCCGCCGCCGCTTACACGCGCCAAGCCGGGACGGGTCGGCGCAAGAGCCTATCCGCCCAGCAGCGACGCCAAGCGTCCCAGTTCCGTAAACAGATACATCGGTACCTGGGCAAGGGCTGGACCAAGGCGGCCAAGCAGATGCTGTACAAGACCGAGGTCAAGGCGGTCTTGAGTACATTTGAATACGACACAGCCCGCGCCCGCCTGGGGGCCGGTTATTTCGCCGACGGCCACGACGAATGGGCCCTGCAATGGGCGAGCGCCGCGGCGGCGCGTTCGGGGGCCTATGTTCCCGAGGCCCATTGGACGGCCGGCCTTGCCGCCTGGCGGCTGAAACGCTACGCCGAGGCTGAGCGCAACTTCAGCACAGTGGCGGCGATGCGCGACACCTCGCCGTGGTTAATCTCGGCTTCGGCCTTCTGGGCCGCGCGCGCCCTTCTCGTCGATCGCCGCCCAGAGAACGTCAACCACCTGTTGGGCATCGCGGCCGGCTATCCGAATACCTTCTATGGCTTGCTGGCGCGTCGCGTGCTGGGCCTTCCGGTGACCTTCCGCTGGTCGACGCCCGAAGTCGAACAAACCGGAGTCAAGCTTTTGGCGGCGGATCCCAGGGGACGGCGCGCCCTGGGGCTGGCCCAGGCGGGACAAGACAGACGCGCCGAGCGAGAATTGCAATCGCTTTCGGCGCGAGCCGACGGCACCCTGGCGCGGGGTATCCTGGCCCTGGCCAGCCAGGCCCGGATGCCGGCGCTTTCCATGCGTCTGGCCGGAGCCTTGTTTCCCGGCGCAACCTTCCACGGTGCTCTCTATCCGGTGGCGCCATGGACGCCACCCGGCGGGTTCCGGGTCGATCGCGCCCTCATCTACGCCCTCATTCGCCAAGAATCGGCGTTCAACCCCAAGGCCAAGAGCTGGGCCGGGGCGAGCGGCCTGATGCAGCTTATGCCGAGGACGGCGGGGTATGTGGCCCAAGATCGCGGCTATAGAAGCTCCAAGCGGACCCACCTGTTCCGTCCCGAGGTCAATTTGGAACTGGGCCAGAAGTACATCGAAATGCTGCTCGCCGATCCCAAGATCAACGGCGATTTGTTCCAGTTGGCGGTCGCCTGGAACGGCGGTCCCGGTAACCTTTCCAAGTGGTTGCGCCGCACCGACCACCGCAACGACCCGCTGCTTTTCATCGAAGGCATTCCGTCCAAGGAGACCCGCATATTCATCGAGCGCGTGCTCGCCAACTTGTGGATTTACCGCGACCGCCTGGGTCAGCCCAAGCCGTCCTTGGATGCCATCGCGGCTGGGGAGTGGCCGATTTACACATCCCTCGACCGCCCATCCCTCACGGTGGCGAACGATGGCCAAGATCGAAGGTGAACGCGCCTTCCTCCCCGTCAACATTGCTGTAATGACGGTCTCCGACAGCCGCACGATCGAAAATGACACGTCGGGAAAGGTGTTGGCCGACCGCCTGGCCGAGGCCGGCCACCATCTCGCCGAGAGGGCCATCGTCGCCGACGACCGGGACGCCATTATCGCTAAGCTGAAGGTGTGGATCGACAATCCCGAGATCGACGCCGTCATCACCACCGGCGGCACCGGCGTCACGGGGCGCGACGTCACGCCGGAAGCCTTCCAGGCAGTTGTCGAAAAAGAGGTCCCGGGCTTCGGCGAATTGTTCCGCTGGATCAGCTTCGCCAAGATCAAGACATCGGCTATCCAGTCGCGGGCAACGGCGGGGGTCGCCGGCGGCACCTATCTCTTCGCCCTTCCCGGCTCGCCCGGCGCCTGCAAGGACGCCTGGGACGAAATCTTGGTCCACCAACTCGACTCGCGCTCCCGGCCGTGCAACTTCGTCGAACTGATGCCGCGCCTTAACGAACAATAGGGTTAAGCCTCCATACCCCGCCAACGCGCTAACGCCGCCCCGTCGTCGATGTCGTCGAGGGTCTCCAATACGGCAATTTTCTTTCCGTCGCCAAAATTCGCCAAGGTATCGGCGAGGGCGAATTCGGTCGACCAGCGCACATCCTTGAACGGGGGGATCACGCGCTGGCGCCGGCCGAGGCCGATCAGCCAATACCCTCCGTCGGACGATGGCCCGAACACTGCGTCGTTGTCGCCGAGCGCCTCAAAGGCCCGTGCCACGTGATAGGGCCGGATATCGGGAACGTCGGTGCCGATGATGACCACCGGTCCCGGCGGCAAGCGGCGCAGGGGCCGTGCCATGCGCTGGCCAAGATCACCCCCGCCTTGGGGAATGGCCCGCCATCCGGTGGGCCACGAAGCGGCACCCTGGACATCGCGGTCGGGCGTCACTGAGAGCCAGCAGCGCCAGCGCCCGTCGCGGGCCAAGGGTGGCAGGACGGAGCCAAGCGTGCGCCGATAGAAAGCAGTTGCGGCCATGACGCCAACGTCGGCGGCAAGACGACTTTTCACCCGGCCTAGGCGCGGCGTCTTGACGAAGGCGACCAAGTGGTTGGCCGGCGTCATCGGTAAAACCGGGCGAGGACGGCGGGCGCCACGCCAAGGAAATAAAGTCCGAGACAACAGAGGTTCAAGAGCGGCCGGCGCAGATAGCCGCCGGCCCTGTACCGCTTGGCCGAGGTCACGGCGGCCACGTCAAGGATGCAAAGGCGCCGCCGTCCGACACGGCGCACCAGGTCAACGTCCTCCATCAGCGCCAAGGCGCGGTAACCGCCGATGGCATCGTAAAACCCGCGTCCGATAACCAAGCCCTGGTCGCCATAGGGCAGGCCAAGCACCCGACAGCGCCACGCCACGCCGCGTTCCAAGAGACGCGGGGCGGCGCCCCCATCGTCAAGGGCGAAGCGGAACACCGCCGCTCTATCGTGGTTTGCGGGATCGGCGGTGAACTTCGCCACCGCCTCGGCCCAGCCCGCGCCCGGCACCGTATCAGCGTGAAGGAAAAGGAGCCAACGGCCTGAGGCCCGACCGGCGCCTTCGGCCAACTGGGCGCCGCGTCCCCTGGATGCCGCGACCACCGTCGCCCCATGACCCTCGGCGATGGTCCGCGTGGCATCGACCGACCCGCCGTCGGCGACGATGACCTCAGCGCCGCCGCCGGTAACGGCGCCAAGGGTCGCCGCAAGGCTGTCGGCGGCATCGAGGGTTGGGATGACGATGCTAAGGTGGGGGTTCTGGTTGGCGTCCATGATCGGCCTAGGATAAACCAACCGGCCAGCTTCGGAAGGGCGCTTTCTCCCAGGGGCTTCTCGGCGCCACTCACAGGTGTTTACGAAGGAAAGCCACGACGTCGCCCCAGTAGTCGCCGACCTCGAAGAACAAGGCGTGTCCGTCGGAACCGAACGGCGGATATTCGATGTAACGCACATCCCGGCCCGCCGCGATCAGGGCCTTGTTGAGACGGCGGCTTCCGTCGAGCGTATTCATACCGTGCGTACGTTCCGAGCCGGTGTCGTTCTCGGCCACCATCAACAAGACGGGTGCTGTGATGGCGCCCAGATCGCCCATTACCCTATCCATTTGTTCCGGCCGTCCAATCGCCGTCGCCATGACCACGACAGCCCTGAGATCGTCGCGCTGGATGGCACCTATGAGCGTTAGCAGGCCACCGCGCGAGAACCCCATGAAAGCCACCCGGCGGCGATCCACAGACGGCAAGTCCAATCCGTATCGGAGCGCGGCGAATACGTCATCGATATGCCCACGCATGGGTCGTGTCTGACGACGGATCGGCGATAAGCCAACGAAACCGGCGACAGCCAAGGCCTCGCATGTTTCCTTTGGTGCACCGCCTATACTGGTACCCAGGCCGCCGTGGTTATAAACGACGAGGGGAAACGGACCGCCGCCCGACGGCTTGCAAAGAAAGCCCTGCAACGGCATCGGGGTGGTGGCGTATGTGACTTGTTCGGCGGCCTTCGCATCACCACGCGACAATGCGAACACACCGATCAAAGCGGCAACAAAAAAGCGAAGCATCCTTCGGCCCTTCAGACCCCGAAACGGGACATCTTACCATTTCAGCCGATAATCCAATTTTACATCAAATTAAAACCAAGATATTGCTATGTGTTCTTGTAATGTTCCGTTTCATATTATACCCTCAACCATGGACCAGGCCCTGCCCGAACGGCCGCGCAAGGGGCGTGGCGCGGTCGGCAATCCGACCGGACGGCACGAACCCCACGTCCGCTTCGCCGTCGATGACGGTTGGGACCTCGACGGCGACGCATTGGCGCCGCTCCGCACCGTAGTGGGGGAAGACACGGCGCGTACCGTCATCGCCACCAACACGTCCCCCGATCTTCCCTTCGACCAGTCCATCAACCCCTATCAAGGCTGTGAGCACGGCTGCGTCTATTGCTATGCCCGGCCCAGCCATGCGCGCCTCGGCCTCTCGCCGGGCCTCGATTTCGAGAGCCAGTTGTTCGCCAAGTCCGACGCTCCGCAAGCTTTGGAACGCCAATTGCGGCGCCCGGGCTATTGCTGCAAGACGATACTGTTGGGCGCCAACACCGACCCCTATCAGCCGATCGAGCGCCGGCTTGGCTTGACCCGGCGCATCCTTGGCGTGCTGTCGGACTTCAACCACCCTGTCGCCATCATTACCAAGTCCAATCTGGTGTTGCGCGACATCGATATCGTGGCAAGCATGGCCGAACGGGGATTGGCCTCTGTGGGCATTTCGATCACCACGCTTGATCGGGGCCTGGCGCGCCGGTTGGAGCCCCGCGCACCGACACCGGCCCGACGCATCGAAGCCATCGAACGCCTGAGCGCCGCCGGCATCCCGACCGCCGTCATGGCGTCACCCATGATCCCGGCCCTCAACGACGCCGAGCTGGAGGCCATCTTGGACGCGGGTGCCACAGCCGGCGCCATGGCCGCCAGCACCATCTTGGTGCGCCTGCCTCTTGAGTTGAAGGAGCTGTTTTCCGAATGGTTGGAGGTCCATGCGCCGGACAAGGCCGACCATGTGCTCAGCCTGATTCGCCAAAACCGGGGCGGGGCACTCTACGATTCGCGGTTCACGACACGGATGCGCGGTTCAGGCCCCTATGCCGAGATGCTCACTCAGCGTTTCCGTCTAGCCTGCAAGCGTCTTGGACTTCGGGCGGCGGGCGGAGCCGGCTTCGCCCTGGACACGAGCCGCTTCAGCCCGCCACCCAAAGCCGGAGATCAACTGGACCTCCTCTGAGCGCCGTCGCTCGGATGTCACTCCTATGATAGGGTTCGGGGGCCATGGAAGCCGAGGTCCATTCGAATTTGACGGGCATCGCCGTCGTCACCCTGGCGGCACTGACCTGCGGCCTGATCCTTCAGCGATTACGCCAGCCGGCGATCGTCGGCTACATCCTGGCCGGCGTCATCTTGGGCCCATCGGGATTCGCCATCGTCGGACGCGGAACCGAGATCAACACCTTGGCCGAACTTGGCGTCCTGTTGCTTCTCTTCGCAATCGGCATGGAACTCAGCCTGCGCGCCTTCCGCCGCATGTGGCGGCTGTTTTTGGTCGCAACCGCGCTCCAGATCGGGGCCAGCACCGGGGTCATGCTTGTGCTTTCGACTCTCTTCGACTGGCCGCTTGGGCTTTCGGTGCTGCTCGGTTTCGTCGTCGCCATTTCAAGCACCGCCGTCGCAATTAAGGTGCTTGAGGATCTGGGCGAGTTGCGCACCCACACCGGGCGCGTCACCGTCGGCGTGCTCATCGCCCAGGACCTCGCCGTGGTGCCCATGATGCTTACCATCGGTGCCCTGGCGGAAGGTGGTTTCCACTGGTTTGAACCGATCAGGATCGTGCTGTCAGTGGCGTTCCTCGCCTGGCTGATCTGGTTTCTCAGTCGGGGACGCAAGATCCATTTGCCGTTCTCGCACTGGGTCGGGGGACACGCGGAGCTAACACCGATTGCCACCTTGGTCTTCTGCTTCGGCGCGGCGGCGTTATCGGGTCTGGTCGGTCTTTCGGCCGCCTACGGCGCTTTCCTCGCCGGCCTGGTCATTGGCAATAGCCATGAGCGCCAGGCCCTGATAGCCGTCACCAAGCCCATCCAGAGCATCTTGATGATGGTGTTCTTCCTATCCATCGGATTGCTCATCGACCTCGGCTACCTGTGGCGCAACCTGGGTCAGGTGATGATGCTGTTGTTTGTGGTGACGGTTTTCAAAACCGCCCTCAACGTTGGTATCCTACGCGTCTTGGGCCAACCCTGGCCGCGCGCCTTTCTCGCCGGCGTCATGCTGGCACAGATCGGCGAGTTCTCCTTCCTGCTGGCGCTGGTCGGAATCGATAACGGCCTCATCGGACCCGAATACGGTCGCCTGGTCGTCGCGGTCACCGTGCTCAGCCTCTCTCTTAGCCCGGTATGGGTGGTGACGGCGCGACGCCTCAAGGATTTGGCGGCGGCTGGAATAACCGAAGGGGCGGAGTTGCTGCGCCTGGTTTACGGCCCGGAGGCCGAGAAGGTTGCCGAAACCGTGGGCGAAGCCCGGTTGCGCAGCCGGCGTCTGGCGCGGTGGCTGCGCCTCTTGGTCCTTCTTCGTCGCCGCCGTCGCCTTCGCGAAGCTCAGGCCGCGGCGAAGGAACCGCAAGAGCCGACAGTTCCTGCCATAACCCCGGTGGCCGACGAAATCCCAGCCCCCGCCGAGACTCCCCAGTCACCGGCGAAGGACGGCGGCGATGCCTGATCTGGCCTTCGAGACCCAGGCGGCGAAGGACGGACGGGCAACGGTGGCCGGCGTCGACGAGGCCGGCCGGGGCCCATGGGCCGGGCCCGTGGCGGCGGCGGCGGTGGTCTTGGATGTGGCGGCGGTCCCGGCGGGCTTGTTGGGCGGCCTCGACGATTCAAAACGCCTTTCCGCCGCGCGGCGTCAAACCTTGTTCGCCGCCATGGGCCGGGAAGCGGGCATCGCCATCGGCATCGGTCTGGCCACGGTCACCGAGATCGACCGCCTCAACATCTTAGGCGCCACCTTATGTGCCATGGCACGGGCCGTGGCGGCCCTCGATACCCAACCGGATCTGGCGCTGATCGATGGCACCCAGGCGCCGGCGCTGCCGTGTGCGGTCGAATGCGTGGTCAAGGGAGATTCTCGGAGCCTTTCCATCGCCGCCGCCTCGATCGCGGCCAAGGTAACCCGTGACCGCATCATGGCCGATCTGGCAATCAAGCATCCGGGTTACGGCTGGGAACACAACGCCGGTTACGGCACGGCTAAGCACCGAGAAGCCATGAATCGCCTGGGGGTGACGCCCCACCACAGACGCAGCTTCAAACCAATCATCAAGATATTGGGGCAAGATAGCCGCTGACTCCAATATATAGATTGAGTGAGTCCTCATAACCCTTTGAATCAATTAACTTGTTGACGCCGAGTCCTCGCTTTACCATGCTGTCGGCCATGGCGAAGCAAAAAATTATCAAGCCGAATCAAATCCTTCTCGGCGAGTGCGTGGAAACGATGAAGAGCCTGCCGGCGGCGTCCGTCGATATGGTCTTCGCCGACCCGCCCTATAACTTGCAACTGGACGGCGCGCTGCTGCGCCCCAATAACAGCAAGGTCGATGGCGTCGAGGAGTCATGGGATCGCTTTGACGGCTTTCGCGACTATGATCGTTTCACCCGCACCTGGCTGAAGGCGGCGCGGCGCGTGCTCAAGCCCAACGGCACGCTGTGGGTGATCGGCAGCTATCACAACATCTTCAGGGTCGGCACCATTCTGCAGGACCTGGGTTACTGGTTCCTCAACGACATCATCTGGCGCAAGACCAATCCGATGCCCAACTTCCGCGGCCGGCGTTTCACCAACGCCCATGAGACGCTGATCTGGTGCGCTCGCGACAAGGAGTCGCGCTATCGGTTCAACTACGAGGCCATGAAGGCGCTCAACGACGATTTGCAAATGCGCTCCGACTGGCTGCTGCCTTTGTGCACCGGGGCCGAGCGCCTGAAGGAAGATGGCCGCAAGGCCCATCCGACCCAAAAGCCCGAGGCACTTGTTTACCGCGCCGTCGTCGCCGCCACCGAGGTCGGCGACCTGATCTTGGACCCGTTTTTTGGGAGCGGCACCACGGGCGCGGTAGCCAAAAAATTGGGCCGCGATTACATCGGCATCGACAGCGACCCCAATTTCGTGAAGCTGGCCAACCGGCGCCTGGCCCAGGTACGCCAACCCGTCGATCCCACCCTTATGTCGACACCGGCGAAGAGGAGCCAGCCGCGCATCCCGTTTGGCTGGCTGGTGGAACGCGGCCTGGTATCGCCCGGCACCGTGCTGTGCGATTCGCGGCGGCGCTATTCGGCGCGCGTGCGGGCCGACGGCACCTTGGTTGCCGCCGAGACACGCGGCTCCATTCACCAGGTCGGAGCCTTCGTCCAAAAGGCGCCGGCCTGCAACGGCTGGCAGTTCTGGTACGTCAAGGTCGAAGGGTCCCTGGTGCCCATCGACGTGCTGCGCCAAAAGCTGCGGGCTGAACTGCACTGATCTGGCCGCATCATGGCTCCCGCTTTATGACCTCTCCCCCGTCCGCGTCCTCGTCGCTCAAGGGGATCGCCTGCATGGTCGGTGCCGGTGCGTTCCTGATGATGAACAATGCGGTCATCAAACTGCTCACCGCTACCGTACCGGTGGGCCAAATCCTGTTCGTGCGCGGGCTATTCGTTTCCATCCCCATCGCCCTTCTTGTTTGGCGGGCGGGGGGGATGGGCTCACTGCGCATCCAGAGCCTGTCGGGTCAGGCGTGGCGCGCGGCGCTGACCGCCGGCTCCACGATGTTAATGACGAACGCCCTGAGTCTCCTGCCCCTCGCCGACGTCACCGCCATCACCTTCGCCGGTCCGCTTTTTATCACCTGCCTGGCAACTTGGTTCCTTGGCGAACGGGTCGGTTGGCGGCGCTGGACCGCCGTCGTCATCGGTTTCACCGGCGTCATTCTGATGACCAGGCCGACCGGTGAGGCGCTGCGCTGGGCCATTTTCCTGCCCTTGGGCGTCGCTCTGGTTGGGGCCGTGCGCGACGTCATGACGCGCCGCATGAGTACCACCGAAACCTCTGTGTCCATGCTGTGTTATACGACCATCGGGGTAGCGCTCTCGGGTCTCGCCACGTGGCCCTTCGGCTGGGCCGTCCTGGAAACGCGGGAAGTAGCGTTGCTGGCCCTCGCCGCCTGTTTTCTCGGCGCCGCCCAATTCCTGGGGATTGAGTGCTTCCGCTACGCCCAGGCCGCCGTGGCGGCGCCGTTCAAGTATTCCGAAATCCTGTGGGCCGTCCTCTTCGGTGCCATACTATGGGGCCACCTGCCCGACGCCTGGATCGTCGCCGGATCGGCCTTGGTCGTCGGCAGTGGCCTCTATATCCTGCACCGCGAAACACGGCGCCGGCGGCGTCCGTAACAACGGCGCGATCAGGCAACCGCATCGGCGGCGCGCACGCTATCGATGAGAGACGCGTTGAGGAGGTAGCGCCGGGCCCTCTCGGGATCCTCGGCCGTGCGACCAAGTTCATCAAGGTTGCGGCGCCGCACCGCCGGGTCGCGTTCCTCCAACATCTTCTTGTTATGGATGGTCTGCGCCTGGACGAAGCGGTGCGCCGCCGTGTGCCGCTGACGGCTGTAGCGCTCCAATGCCTCAATGTCGGCTTCGCCGCGCCAGATACGGCCCAATGCGTCACTTAGGCCAAGGGCGTCATGGATGCCGCTGTTGAGTCCCAGGCCACCGACCGGATGGTTGACGTGCGCCGAATCGCCGGCCAACGCCACCCGGCCCTGGTGGAACGTCGCCGCCACTCGTTGACTGACCACATAAATTTCCCTAAGTGCGATGTCGTAGGGGACATCACGGGGGAAAAAGCGCTCTAATCGGCGCTGGCAAGCGTCAGCGCTTTGCGCCTCAGCATCGGACTCTTCGGCGGGGATCGGGTAGATGACACGCCACAGCCCGACGCCCTCTTCGCCGATCACCTTGAACATATTGCAGGTCTCGTCGGGATCGGCGAAGTAGTTGCGATAGGCGACGTCTTGGTGATCCTCGAAGCGGAAGGGAGTGCAGATCTTGAGGAAGCGCTCACGATAGGTAAAGCCCTCGAATTCGATGCCGAGGCCCTTACGAACGAAGCTTTTAGAGCCGTCGGCACCGATCAGGAAGCGGCCCGAAAGACGTTCGGTCCCCTCCGACGTCGCGACGCCGACCTCGACCGCGACCTCCGTCTGGGTTATGTCGCATACCGGCGCGCCATAGCGGATTTCAAAGTCCGGTTCCGAAGCCAAAATCCCAAGCAAAGTGCCGACGTACTTATACTGCTCGTACTGCAGAACGAAGGGATAATGGGTGTCATCCGCCAGGACCGAAAAATCGAAAGTCGCCACCAATTCGCCTGTCGGCCGGTCCCAGAACTTGAAATCAGGCGCCACCAGGCCGAGGGGTAGGATGGCGCGCGTGATATCGAAGGCGTCCAGCATATCGAGGGTGGAAGGTTGGAAAGATGCCGCCCGTTGGTCTTTCTCGGGTTCCAGGTTGGCCTCGCAGACGGTAACCGGAATTCCCTGACGCACGAGGGCAAGAGCAGCGGTTAGCCCTACAGGGCCGCCGCCGGCGATGAGTATACGATTCGTGGCGTTCATAATTGACGGGCCCAGCATAGTCGATCCGCCGAGTCGGTCAAAGGCGTCGCGGACACTTCAGCGGGCGTGAGGATCGAGGGGCGATTCGACACTATCGGGATCGACGGCGCGTTGGCGGAAGTAATCGGCCAACGGCGCGTAGGCCTGCCACAGTTCGCGCAACCGGGCGAGAGGCTGGGAATCGTCGTCGACGCGAAGGTCAACCAAAGGGAAGGGGTCTAAATGGACCACCAGGAGGCCCGCCGAGACCAAAGGCTCGGGCATGCCGCCTGCCTCCAGGCCGGCCTCGAGCCCTTGCAGCAGGCGCTCTGCCAACGGTGCCCCGAGCGCGGCGTGGAACGCCCGCCACATGGCCTCGGGCACGCCGATGTCGGCGAGGCCGTTGCCAATGGCAATGCATCCCTTTCCCGCCCGGACGCTGTGTACCGAGGTTACCCGCGTACCGTGGTAGTGGGCGGTGCCTCCGTCGTGATCGACCGCGGCAAGTTCACGCCAGGCGATGGTCGGATTGTCGTCCACCAGGGCGTCAATGACCTGACCTGCCGTTCGTCCTTCGGCCGCGAGATCAAGGCCACGTGGCCCGAGGGCAGGGTCGGTGACGTGCTGGGTGATGACGGCGCCGACACCGGCGCGGGCGAATATACAACGGCCGCCGACACCGATGATGCGTGTCGTCGTGGCGGCGCCGAACATGCCGCTGGCTGGACATCGTGCGGCGATGGAGAAGGTCATCGTTCGGTCCTTCCCGTCACCGGCGCGGCGCCGCCCTTAACGCGTGGGTACCGGCTCGTCGCCGGAGTAGTCGTAGAAGCCCCGCCCTGTTTTGCGCCCCAGCCAACCGGCCTCAACATATTTGACCAAAAGCGGGCACGGCCGGTATTTGGAATCGGCAAGGCCATCGTAGAGCACGTTCATCACAGCGAGACAGACGTCGAGACCGATGAAGTCGGCCAGTTCCAGGGGACCCATGGGATGACGGGCGCCTAGCCTCATAGCCTGGTCTATGGCGTCCACCGACCCCACCCCCTCGTAGAGGGTGTAGATGGCCTCGTTGATCATGGGCAGAAGGATGCGGTTGACGATGAAGGCGGGAAAGTCCTCGGCGCTGACCGGGGTCTTGTTCAGTGCCTGGGTGAACTCGCGCGCCGTCTCGAAGGTCTCGGGCGAGGTGGCGATGCCGCGAATCAGCTCGACCAGCTCCATCACCGGCACCGGGTTCATGAAGTGCATGCCGAGGAAACGTTCCGGCCGATCGGTCTGCGCGCCAAGCCGCGTGATGGAAATCGAAGACGTGTTGGTGGCCAAAAGACAGTCGGGCGTCAGCACCGGACAGAGGTCCTTATAAATCTCCTTCTTGAGCTGTTCGTCTTCGGTGACGGCCTCGACGACCAAGCTGCAATCCTTGAAGCCGTCGAGCTTGGTTCCGGTGACGATCCTCTTCAGCGCCTTCTTCTTGTCGGCTTCGGTTATACGCTCGCGCGAGATCTGGCGGTCCATGTTGCGTCCGATGCTCTGCACCGCCGCCTGCAAGCGCTGTTTGTCGATGTCCATGAAGTAGATGTCGTAGCCGGCAAGGGCGCAGACGTGGGCGATGCCGTTGCCCATCTGTCCGGCGCCGAGAACACCGACTTTCTTGATCTTTTTAGCCATGTCGTATCTCCGCCACGCTCATGCCGGTTTATCGAGGGCCGCCTTGAGCTCGGGCAGCACCGAGAACAAATCGCCGACGATGCCGTAATCGGCGACCTGGAAGATGGGGGCCTCTTCGTCCTTGTTGATAGCGACGATAACCTTACTGTCCTTCATGCCGGCCAGGTGCTGGATGGCGCCCGAGATGCCGACGGCGATATAAAGTTCCGGCGCCACGACCTTACCGGTCTGGCCGACCTGGTAGTCGTTGGGAACGTAACCAGCGTCGACCGCCGCCCGCGAAGCGCCGACCGCCGCGCCCAGTGCGTCGGCAATTTCTTCCAGCATTTTGAAGTTTTCGCCGCTTTGCATGCCGCGGCCACCCGAGACGATGATCTTGGCGCTGGTCAGCTCGGGGCGTTCGCTGCTCGTGAGCTCGTGGCTGTTAAAGGTGGAAAGCCCGGGATCATCGGCCGCGGCAATGTCTTCGATGGCGGCTGTGCCGCCGTCCGCCGGTGCCGGTTCGAAGGCCGTGCCACGCACGGTGATGACCTTGATGGCGTCCGTGGACTGAACCGTAGCCAGCGCGTTGCCCGCATAGATGGGGCGCACGAAGGTATCAGAAGCGACGATGGCGCTGATCTCGGAAATCTGCGCCACGTCAAGAAGCGCCGCCACGCGTGGCATCAGATTCTTGCCGTGGGTGGTGGCGGAGGCCACAACGTGGGTATAGGCAGGAGCCAAACCGACCACCAGCGGCGCCAGGCTTTCAGCCAGGGGGTGGGCGTAGGCCGCGTCGTCGGCTAGAAGAACCTTGGCGGAGCCGGCAACGCGCGCCGCCGCCTCGGCAACGGCGCGGCATTGATGGCCGGCCACCAGCACGTCGACCGCACCCAATTCCATACCGGCGGTAAGCGTATGAAGAGTGGCCGGCCTGAGCTCGGCATTGTCGTGTTCGGCGATGAGGAGAACGCCCATCAGATCACCTTGACCTCGTTGCGCAGCTTGTCGACCAGTTCGGCGGCGTCGGCCACCTTGACGCCGGCCTGGCGCCGGGGCGGTTCTTCAACCTTAAGCGTGACCATCCGGGGCTTGATATCGACGCCCAATTCGGCGGGAGTCACAACGTCGATGGTCTTCTTCTTTGCCTTCATGATGTTGGGAAGTGACGCGTAGCGGGGCACATTCAGGCGCAAATCGGTGGTGATCACCGCCGGCATTTTCAGCGCCACGGTCTCCAGGCCGCCGTCGATCTCGCGCACCACCTCGATCGCACCGTCGCCCGGCGTCATCTTCGATGCAAAGGTGCCCTGGGGCCAACCGAGAAGGGCGGCCAGCATCTGTCCGGTCTGGTTGGAATCGTCGTCAATGGCCTGCTTACCCACGATGACCAGGTCGGGAGCTTCGCGGCCTACAACCTCGCTCAGCAGCTTGGCCACGGCCAAAGGCTGAAGCTCGTCATCGGTCTCTACCAGTATGCCCCGGTCGGCGCCCATGGCAAGCGCCGTACGGATCGTTTCCTGGCACTGCTGGACACCCAGCGACACGACCACCAGCTCATCGGCCGTACCGGCTTCCTTGAGGCGGAGGCCCTCCTCGACGGCGATCTCATCGAAGGGGTTCATGGCCATCTTGACGTTGGCCGTCTCGACGCCCGTGTTGTCCGCTTTAACCCGGATCTTGACGTTGTAGTCGACCACCCGCTTGACGGCGACAAGAACTTTCATCGGGTTTCCGTTTCAGGAAGGAGTAACATTGGAAATCGTATTCCGTTCCGCCGGGCCAGCTAACGGCCCGTAATCACAACGTAAATCCACTCACTCGTGCCTATGCCGCAGTGCACAATAAAAGCCCAGCGGACCGGTGTCAACGGTACTGGAAGAGGTGTCGGAGCCCGCCGGTGCCCTTCGGGACACCTGTCTACAGACGGCTCGTCTTTTCGCGGCGGCGCTGCACGGACGAGGGCAGGCCCAGGGCCTCGCGGTACTTCGCCACGGTGCGCCGGGCGATGTCGATACCCTCGCCCTGGAGAAGAGCGACGAGGCCGTCGTCGGACAGCACTTTGGTTGCCTCCTCGGCATCGATCAAGGTCTTGATGCGGTGGCGGACGGCCTCGGCCGAATGGGCCTCGCCGCCGGACGAATTGGCGATGGCGGGGGTGAAGAAGTACTTGAGTTCGAAGATTCCGCGCGGCGTCGCCATGTACTTGTTCGACGTGACGCGGCTTACCGTGCTCTCGTGCATGTCGATGGCGAGCGCGATGTCGCGCAGGACCAGGGGGCGCAGATGGCTGACCCCCTTGGCAAAAAAACCGTCCTGCTGGCGGACGATCTCGGTCGCCACCTTGAGAATCGTGGTGGCGCGTTGATGCAGGGATTTGACCAGCCAGCTTGCCGATTGGAAGCATTCGTGAATGTACTGGCGATCGGTCTTGGAGCGCGCCTCCTTGGCTATGCGCGCGTAGTAGTGGTTGCTGACCAGCACCCGGGGCAAGGTGTCGCTGTTGAGCTCGATAATCCAGCCGCCGCCCGATTGCGGACGCATGAGGACGTCGGGGGTGACCGGTTGAGAGACGGCGGCCTCAAAAGCCGTCGCCGGCTTGGGGTCAAGCGCCCTGATCTCGGCCACCATCTCGGCCAGGTCGTCGGCATCCATTCCACACAGGCGCGTGAGCGCCGCCAGATCACGTTTGGCCAGCAGATCCAGGTTGTCGAGCAAGGTCTGTATGGCGGGATCCAAACGGTTGCGGTCCTTGAGCTGGAGGCCCAGGCATTCGGCCAGGTTGCGGGCAAAGATGCCGGGCGGGTCGAAGGTCTGTAGTCGGGCGAGGGTACGCTCGACCCGTTCGACGGCGCAGCCCAGGAGCGTGGCAACCTGCATCACGTCGCCGGTCAAGTAGCCAGCCTCGTCCAGCATGTCGATCAGGTGAAGGCCGATCATGCGGTCGCCGGCGTCGCTTATATCCATGTTGAGCTGGGCGACCAAGTGCTCACGCAGCGTCATCGTGTCCGACAAGATCTGTTCCAGGTTTCCCCGGCCATCCTCGAAACCGCCACCGGACGATCCCCAATCTTCAAACTGGGCGGCGGGGGCGGCCTCCGGGCGATCTCCCTCAATGGCGTCTTGTGCGCTGTCGTTGTTCCACTGGTTGTCATAGTCCACGTCGGGGGTGTCGTCATCGGGGAGCGGGCGTTCGGCGTCAACGGACCGATCGACCGCCGCCAGCTCGCCGGCCTCACCGTCGCCGTCGGGGTCTCTTTCCACCTCGGCGCTGTCGTCGTCGGCAGCGGCGTCCACCCCTGTCGCTTCGAGTCCGTCTTCGCCGCCGTCATCGCGTTCCAGAAGCGGGTTCTGCTCCAACTCTTGTTCGACGTAAGCGAGAAGATCGACCGACGAGAGTTGCAAAAGCTTGATCGCCTGTTGCAACTGCGGCGTCATGACGAGCGCCTGGGACTGGCGCAGCTCGAGGCGCGGGATCATCGCCATGGCGAACACCGATTAGGAACCCCTATCACTGCCGGATACCACATGTGATAGGGGGTACGGGTGTGGTTAGAGACGGAATTGCTCACCGAGATAGACGCGCCTTACATCCTCGTTGCCCACGATGTCCGAAGGCTCTCCCTCCATCAACACCATGCCATCGTAAATGATATAGGCGCGATCAATGATATCCAATGCCTCGCGCACATTGTGATCGGTAATCAACACCCCAATTCCGCGGTCCTTTAGATGAACCACGAGATCGCGAATGTCGCCGACGGCGATAGGGTCGATGCCGGCGAAGGGCTCGTCCAAAAGAATGAAGTGGGGGTTGGAGGCCAAGGAGCGCGCGATCTCGACGCGCCGACGCTCACCGCCGGATAGCGCCAGCGCGGGCGTACGGCGCAAATGGGTGATCGAAAACTCGGCCAGCAGATTATCCAGAATGGCTTCGCGGTGTTCGCGCGATTTCTCCACCACCTCGAGCACGCCGCGGATGTTCGCTTCCACCGACAAGCCGCGAAATATGGAAGCCTCTTGCGGCAGATATCCAATACCCAGACGGGCGCGCCGATACATGGGCAGATCGGTGATGTCCTGGCCATCCAGGACGACGGTGCCGTAGTCGGGCGCAATCAGGCCGGTAATCATGTAAAAGCACGTCGTCTTGCCAGCCCCGTTGGGCCCTAAAAGACCGACCACCTCACCGCGTTGGATGGCGAGATTGGCGCCACGCACCACCGGGCGCTTCTTAAACCGCTTGCCCAGGTTATTGGACACCAGGCCAGGGTTGTGAGCAACCAGCCGAGGGGTCTGGTCCGAAGGACGGGGTCTGCCGGACGACTGGGCCGGCGGTGTGGTGGGGCGATGTGCCATGGTCTCGATGACGGACCTTACTGTTGCAAAGGTTTACTTTCTCTTTACGGCGCCCGGGCTGAGCAATCCGCGTACTCTCTGACCACTGGACCCTGCCTGGCCACACCCGTGGAGTTTACTGATGCCTGTCTCCATGTTGACCTCGGCGCTGCAACCGTTGAGTTGGTTCTCTCCGCGCGTAATCTTAACCGATCCGGTGAGGGTCGCGATAGAGCTATCGGCGTTATAGACGGCGCGCGCAGCCGTCACGGTATCGGTGTCGGTCACGATGTGAACGTTGTCGAAGGCTTCGACGCGCCAAATCCGATTCTTGCCCGACTTGTTCTTTTGGAAGTGGGCAACCAGCACGTCGGCGCTCAGGCGCCGCTCGCCACGCACCGCCAAGGCGTTGCCGCGGGCCACGGCCATTCCCTTTTTCTCCCACCATTCCAGTTGCCGGGTGGCGGTAATCTTGTCATCGGCCGTGATCAGGCCCACCTTTGATCCGCTCAGCACCAAGATGGCATTGTCGACGTCGTAGATACCCTTCTCGCCGAAGGCCTTTTCGCTGTCTGAGTTGATGCGCACGTTACCGTCGGCGTCGAGACGCCAGATATCGGTGCCGCCGGCCGGCTTCTTACGATAATAGGCTTGCAAGACGTCGGCGCGCACTTTGACGTTGCCACGCTCTGCCACGGCGTTTCCCCGGGCCGTGAATATCTGGCGTTCTTGTTCCCACTCTATGCCTTCATCGGCGTCCACCTGGATTGGGGCGTCGCTATCGCCGCTGGCGAAATTCAGGGTCTGAGCGATGCCGCCGGAGGCACTAAAAATTAGGCCGACGAGGGCGAGGGCGACGATGATCAGGCCAGAGGGGGCGCTGGACCGGTCGAGGAACGAGGGGCGTCGTGCATTCACTGTGTCGACTTTCCGATTTCCGAATAGATGAGCACGCTCGCCTTGCCGGTGAAGGTGATCAGCTTGCCCTTATTTTCAAGACGGAAACCCTCGGCCTGTAATTCCCCGAAGGGTCCGTGTCCCTCGACCAACTTGTCGCCCGTGGCGATTCCCTTGTCGAGATCGATTTCAGCCTCCGGCGTACGCAGCTCGTAGCCCGAGTCATGAAACAGGTTAACCGCGCCGGCCAGGCTCAACTTCTTGCCAGCCCTGTCGTAGCTGCCGGCCTCCGCTGTCAGCACGAGCCAAGTTCCGTCCTTTAGCGCAATGTCGGCCTTGGGCATTTCCAGTTCGACGGCGGTGGCGTCCTTGAGGAGGTTCGTGGCCATGTCCGCGGTGATGGAGAACGGCTGATCGTCTTCATCCGTGCCCACGTAGCGCGCGTTGATCATGGAAGGGTTCTCGGTTTCCCCCGCGCCCAGGACGGCGAAACCGATGCGAAAGCGGCTGTCTTCGGGCTGTAGGTGCGGCCACACCGCGATGAGCACGATCAAGGTCAGCGCCGTCAGCGGCAGGAAAAATTTCATCATGGCGACGAAGCGGCTGTAGCCGGGAGCATGGCGGCGCGGCGCTCCAGGCCGGCGGATGAAGGTTGATGCGGTTCTACCCGGCCGATGGCCGCGGTGCTGCCCGCCGGATGTCTTGTCGGTCCGTGTGGGGGTGTTCACGGCGCACTGTTCCCTAAGCAACGCCGGCGCGCAAGCAATCGTGGATGTGCACAATACCCACGGGGCGATCGTTTTCGACCACGAAAAGGCTGGTGATGGCATCCGCGTTCATAACTCGCACCGCTTCGCTGACCAGGGCCCCGGGACGGATGGTCTTGGACCCCGGGGTCATGACCTCGGCGGCCGTTCGGCGCAAAATCTCATCGCCCATGTGACGGCGCAAGTCGCCATCGGTGATGATGCCTTCAAGGCCGCCGTGGGCCGCCGTGACGCCCACGCAACCAAGGCTCTTCGAGCTTATCTCGATGATGGCGTCGGTCATCAAGGCGGAGCCATCGATCAAGGGCATCCGGTCGCCGCCATGCATGATGTCCGACACCTTCAATAGTTTGCTGCCCAACTGGCCGCCCGGATGCAGGACCTGGAAGTCGTCGGCGGAAAACCCCTTGCGTTCCAAAAGCGTCACCGCGAGCGCGTCGCCGAGTGCCAGCATCACGGTGGTCGAAGTGGTGGGCGCCAGACCCATGGGGCAGGCCTCGTCGCTGGCCGGGAAAACCAGCGCCACGGTAGCGGCCTGGGCCAGGGCGCTGTCGTCTTGGCAGGTGATGGCAATGAGAGGAATTGCGAACCGCTTGCCAAACTGCACCAAGTCGGCCAGCTCCACGGTCTCGCCCGAATTGGAAAGCGCCACGATGGCGTCGTGGTCCGTGATCATGCCCAAATCACCGTGGCTCGACTCTCCCGGATGGACGAAAAACGCCGGTGTGCCGGTCGATGCCAGGGTGGCTGCAATCTTGCGCGCCACGTGGCCGCTCTTGCCCATGCCCGAAACGATGACACGCCCGGTCACCTTTTCCAGAACTTCGACAGCGGCAACGAACGGTCGGCCCAGATCGTCGGCAAGCGCCCGCAACCCCTCTGCCTCCAGGTGCAGAACCCGCTTGGCGGAGCGGAGCTCAGCCTCAAGCGCTTCCCCGCCAGGCGGCGCTCGGAGCATGGGTTCGAGTGAGCTTTTGGTCATTCGCCGTTGGGTCTTTCGCCTTTTGTGGTGCTCCGACGGGATGGTGCGCGACTTCGGGCGCTCCCGCCAACCCAAAATATGGGGACCCGGAGCGTGAAATCGAAGCCTTAATTACGACGCCGGCGAAGTATGCGCCGGAATCGGCAAATCGTCAACAGAATCAGACGGTTTGAGGGCTTTCCTTCATCCTCGGGGCGATCAGTGGGCGAAGATGTCCTGATCGCTCCAGCCTTCCAGGTCGAGGGCGGCACGTGTCGAGACAAATTGGAAGCAGGTTTCGGCCAGTTGGGCGCGTCCCTCACGGGCCAGCATCTCGTCCAGCTTGCGGCGCAGGGCATGAAGGTGAAGAACATCGTTGGCGGCGTAACGAAGTTGATCGGCGCTCAATTCGGCGGCGCCCCAGTCCGACGATTGCTGCTCCTTGTCCAGCCCGATGCCGAGAAGCTCTCGGCACAAGTCCTTGAGCCCATGCTGGCCGGTATAGGTGCGCACCAATTTTGAGGCAATCTTGGTGCAGTAGAGAGGCGCGCACGTCACCCCCAGATGATGGCGGAACATGGCGACATCGAAGCGCGCGTAATGGAACAGTTTGGTTACGGCAGGGTCGGCGAGAACCGCTTTAAGGTTGGGAGCGTCATACTTCCCGTTGGCGAACCGTACCAGATGGCAAGTGCCGTCACCGCTGGAAAGCTGGACCAGACACAAGCGGTCGCGGTGGGGATTGAGACCCATGGTTTCGCTGTCGACGGCGACGCTGTCGCCGAAGCCCAGCCCGGCGGGCAGGTCCCCTTCGTGCAATTCCACCGATGTGTTTTTGGCGTTCAACCCGAACCTCGATCAAAGGAGGAATGGTGCCCAGGAGAAGACTCGAACTTCCACGGCCTTTCGGCCACAGGTACCTGAAACCTGCGCGTCTACCAAATTCCGCCACCTGGGCCCCGGGCCGAGCGGGTCTATCCCGGCTCGACGGCGAATTGTGTCGTTAACGCCTGGCGCTAATTCTGTCAACCGTCAACGGCGCTTGGGTGGTTGACGCCGGTCGCGAGAGGATTATAAGGCTCAAGGGATGAGGCTGTGGCGCGGCGCGCGGCCGACAGGTTCCGTTGCGGATAGAGGAGTGGGGATAATGGCCCGTCATGTAGTGACCGTATTCGGCGGATCCGGTTTTATCGGCCGTCACCTGATCCGACGCCTGGCGGTGTCGGGCGCCATCGTCCGCGTTGCCGTGCGCGACCCCGAGGCGGCGCTCTTTCTCAAAACCATGGGCGAGGTCGGACAGATCGTGCCCTTCGGCTGTGACATCACCGATCTGGCCTTGACCGCGCTGGCGGTCCAAGATGCCGATTGGGTGATCAATCTGGTCGGCATTCTGGCACCTTTGGGACGGCGCACATTCCAGGCTCTTCACGTCGACGGCGCCGCCAACGTTGCGGCCGCCGCCCGGGCGGCCGGCGTACAGCGCCTGGTTCAGGTATCGTCCCTTGCCGCCGACGCCACATCGGCGTCAATCTACGCGCGCACCAAGGCAGCCGGCGAGAAAGCGGTGCTGGCCGCCTTTCCCGACGCCACCATCGTGCGTCCAAGCGTCATCTTTGGCCCCGAGGACAAATTCTTCAACCTGTTCGCCGGACTCGCCAGATTGACGCCGGCGATGCCGGTCTTCGGCTGTCCGCTGGTTCCCAAGTTGGCGCTGTCCGATGACGCACCGGGATTCCGCATCGACCTTTACGGCGCCGGTGGCACGCGCTTCCAACCGGTCTATGTCGGCGACGTGGCGGAAGCCATCGTGGCGGCCCTCAAGCGCCCCAAGGCCCAGGGAAAGACCTATGAATTGGGGGGCCCGAAGATTTACAGCTTCAAAGACATCATGGAACTGATGCTGGGCGAAACCGGGCGCCGGCGCCTTCTCGTGCCCCTGCCCTTCGCGGTCGCGCGCTTCTACGCGTGGTTCCTTGAAAAATGGCCGCAACCGGTGCTGACCCGCGATCAGGTAAAATTGCTTGAACGCGACAATGTGGTCAGCGACGGTGCCCTGACGCTCAAAGACCTGGGCGTCGAGGCGACGACGGCGGAATCTATTCTGCCAAACTATCTCAAGCGCTTTCGCCCGCCCCGCATGCACACTCCTCGGACGGCGTAATACCAAGGATCGGTGATAAAGACCCATAGGGAAGACTTTCCAAGGTTTTCGGCCTTAAGCGTGCGCAGCGGCGATGCGGGGCATCGCAAGGCGTGCGCGACAACGTCCGAAAGCCTTGGAAAGCCGCCGTTCCGGTCGTCCATGCGGCCCGTCGGAGGGCGTCGAAAAGCCTTGACGATGCAACGGCATCGCCTGCGGCTTCCCTCCTACCCGACGGACCGCATGGACGATCCCTAGGGGTCTTTATCACCGATCCTTGGTATAAGGGAGAGTTCTCAGTCTTCGCCTGTTTCGCGGCCCGACTCGACGATCAATTCGGCAAATTCGCGCAAAAAAATCGACCCCCGCACCGTGCGTTGGATAAGGACGCTGCGGCGGTCGGCTTCATCGACCTTGCGGCGCAGGAACTCGTGACCGGCCAGACGGTCGAGAGCCCGGGTCACCGCCGGTTTTGAGATGTGCAGGCTTTGCGCCAAGCCGCGCACCGTATGAGGCGGCGGGGTCAGGTAGACGCTGAGCAGGACCGCCACCTGGCGCTGGGAAAAGTCTGGCGTAGCACGGTGAATGCCGCTCACCACCGTTCGTCGCCACAGTTCCAGCGCCTGTAGTTCCTTTAGCTCAATGCTCATGGGACGGGGCGCTCATATCGATACCGTATCATTCCGGAAGCGTATCATACACGAATATCATGGCGAATGGGCAACAAAACTTATTGCCCTTACGAGCCGTAACGTTCCGCAATCAAGGCATAGATCGCGCGCATGGCCATGGCTTCACCACCCTCGGGACGGCCGGGTCGCGATTGGGGGTTCCAGGCCATCAGATCAAGATGGGCCCAAGGGATACCGCCCCCGACGAACGCTTCAAGGAACAAAGCCGCCGTGATGGCCCCGCCGTGGCCGCCTTCCGGGGCATTGGTGAGATCCGCCACCTTGCCCTTGATCTGCGCCCGGTAGGGCTTCCACAACGGCATCCGCCATAAGGGATCGGCCTCGGTTTCGCCCAGGCGCTGGAGATCGCCGGCCAGGGCGTCGTCATTGCAGAACAGCGCCGGCAGACCGGTGCCGAGCGCAACCCGGGCGGCACCGGTCAGGGTCGCGAAGTCGAACAACAGTTCGGGGCGTTCGGCCGAGGCCTCGGCCAAGGCGTCGGCCAGTACGACACGACCCTCGGCGTCGGTGTTGCCGATCTCAACGCTGGTTCCCTGGTGCGTTGCCACCACGTCGAGGGGGCGCATCGCATTTCCGGCGACCGAATTTTCCACCGCCGGAATGAGAACGCGCAGGCGAATCGGCAAACCGGCCCCCATGATCATGCCGGCCAGACCCAGGGCGTGAGCGGCGCCGCCCATGTCCTTTTTCATCAGTTTCATGCCCGCTGCCGGCTTGAGATCAAGACCGCCGGTATCGAAGCACACGCCCTTGCCGCACAGGGTCACCCGGGGGGCCTTTTTGTCGCCCCACCGGAGGTCGATCAGACGCGGCGCCTCGGTGCTCGCCCGGCCGACCGCATGGATGGCGGGGAAATTGCGGCTCAACAGGCGCTCTCCGACGATCACGGTGGCCTTGGCGTCGTGGCGCCGCGCCAGGCTGCGCGCCGCCGCCGCCAATTGGCGCGGCCCCATGTCGGAGGCCGGCGTATTAATCAGATCGCGCACCAGGAAAGTCGCTTCGGCGGCACGCTCAACCGCGGCGCGGTCGCATTCCTTGGGCCACACCAAACTCGCCGGCCGGGCCCCCGCCTTGCGGTAACGATCGAAGCGATAGGCCGCCAAGACCCAGCCCAGGGCGGCACGATCGGCGCGCGCTGCTTCCAAGGGCGCGTCGATACGATAGCGCCGCCGGGGCAGACGGCTGGCCAGGGCGGCCCATTCCCACATCTCCTCGCCGTCTCCGAAGCCGGCCACGATACGCTCCAGCCCGCCGTCGGCACCGGCGATCAGCGAGACGGCACCCGGCTCTGCCTTGAAACGGGTGGCCCGCATCCAGGCCCGAACCCGTGGCTGCTGGGTGGCAATCCAATCGGTGAGGTCGCGCTTGGCAAGCGGCGTAATGGGAACGGCACCGCCGGGTTTGGTGACAAGGCACTTGATCACGGCATCTTCTCCTCGACGGGGTTGGCCGCTAGTGCATTTCCCGATCGCTCGCGCTCACGGAGAACGCTCTAACACATTGGTTTTACGCAAATTCGTCGTCGCAAACGATTTCGTTCGCTCGGGATTTGCTCTAGGATGGCCCGGATTGGGCGTCTTGAAAAGCCGCAATCGGCGTTGTCCGAGACGATGGCGAGGGGAAGACAGAGATGATGGAGGCCCTCGCGCCCAATTCACCGGCCCATCAAATCTTGCGCGACGTGTTTGGCTATGACGCGTTCCGGTCCGGACAAGAAGAGGTCCTGGCGACCCTTTTGACGGGCACCCACGCCCTTGTCGTCATGCCGACGGGCTCGGGCAAGTCTTTGTGCTTTCAGATCCCGGCCCTGGTGCAGGACGGCTTGACCGTCGTCGTCTCGCCGCTGGTTGCCTTGATGGAGGATCAGGTGGCGGCGCTTAAACTTGCCGGTGTCGCCGCCGACACCATCAATTCGTCGCGTCCCTATGACGTCAATGCCCGGACCTGGCGACAGGCCGCGAACGGTGAGATGCGCCTTCTTTACCTGTCGCCGGAACGCCTGATGACGGAGCGCATGTTGGACGCCCTCACCCGCTTGCCGGTCACCCTCATCGCCATTGACGAGGCCCACTGCATTTCGCGCTGGGGACCCTCGTTTCGCCCTGAATACGAGGCCTTGGCCCGCCTTGGTACCGTGTTTCCCGAGGTCCCCATTGCGGCCCTGACGGCAACCGCCGACGCGGCAACGCGCAACGATATCGCGGACAAGCTTTTCGACGGCGAGGGGCGGACCTTCGTCACCGGGTTCGACCGCCCAAACATTCGCCTTGCCGTCGAGGTACGCCGCGATGCCAAGCGCCAGCTCCTGGATTTCGTTGGCGCAAGGCCCGGCCAATGCGGCATCGTCTATTGCCTGACCCGCAAAAAGACCGACGAGACGGCCGCCTTCCTCACCGCCAATGGGGTGCGCGCCCTGCCTTATCACGCCGGCATGGACAAGGCCGATCGCAACAGAAACCAAGACCTGTTCATGATCGAGCCCGGCGTGGTGATGGTGGCGACCATCGCCTTTGGCATGGGCATCGACAAGCCCGACGTGCGCTACGTCTTCCACGCCAACCTGCCGGGCACCATGGAAGCCTACTACCAGGAACTGGGCCGGGCCGGGCGCGACGGAGCGCCCGCCGACGCCCACATGCTTTATGGCCTCGACGACATTCGCCAGCGCCGGGTGTTCATCGAGCAAGAGGAAAACGACACGGCGCACAAGATGCGCGAACATAAAAGGCTGGATGCCCTGATCGCCTATTGCGAGGTGCCTGAGTGCCGACGCCGCACGGTGCTGTCCTATTTCGGCGAGACGACCGAGCCTTGCGGCAACTGCGATGTGTGCCTCGATCCACCGGCCGTCGTCGACGGCACGGAACACGGCCAGATGGCCCTGAGCGCCGTCTCACGAACGGGCCAAAGGTTCGGCGTCGCCCACGTCATCGACGTGCTGCGCGGCGCCGATACCGAGAAAATGCGGGCCACCGGCCATGATCGCCTTCCGACCCATGGCATTGGTCACGACGTTGACAAGGACACCTGGCGTTCCATCGTCCGCCAGTTGGTCGCCGTCGGTCATCTGCGCCTCGACATCGCCGGCCACGGTGGGCTGAGCCTGACCGAGAGCGGCGTGGCGGTGATGCGGGGCGAGACGCCTTTTCACTATCGCCAGGACACGGCGCGGCCCAAGACCAAGGTCAGGTCCAAGGCCGGAGCGGCGGCGGGCGCGGACCTTGAGCTTTCCAATATGGACGGCGAACTTTTTGCATCCCTGAAGGCCCTGCGCCTCAGCCTGGCCGAGGATCGCGGCGTGCCGGCCTTCGTCATATTCCCCGACCGCGCCCTGATGGACATGGCGCGGCGCCGGCCCCGCGACGAAGCCGAATTCGCCGATGTCCACGGCGTCGGCAAGGCCAAGCTCAGGGATTTCGCCGGGCCCTTCTTGGAACTCATCGCCGCCGCGCCCGAAGACGCGGCGGGGAGGGAGGAGCCGGAGACGGCGATTTAAATGGAGGCTCCGGGTTGCGGGCATCCTTCGGCACGACCCTCTGGGCCCGACACCTCCACGAATCAATTCCTTTAAGTTGCCAGAAGGCTACGCAGGCTTTCGGTCGCCACCCAGGTTCCAAGAGCCACCGTCGCCAACCCAATGCCGCCTTGCAGTCCGCGGTTGGCCCAGGTGAGCGTGCGGGCCGACCAGGCCAGGGGCACGGCGATCACCGCCGACAGCGCCGCCATCCCAAGGATTGATCCCACCCCGAACAGAAAGATATAGCCGAACCCAAGCGGGGCCGAATTCGCGCTAGCCGCCGTCAGCACAACCAAGGCCGCCGAGCCTGCCATGCCGTGCGTCATGCCGACCAGCAAGGAGCGCATGGGCAGGCCGCGAAAATGGACGTGATCATGGCGTAACAGGTCGTGGGGCACCCCTTCGCCCCTATGGGAGTGGGCGTGGAAGTGGGTCGTGCCGTCCTTGTGATGGTGGCGGTGAAAATGGATCCGGTCGCGAACCAGCGTCACGATCAAGTGCGCTCCCAAGCCGACCAGCATCACCCCGACCATCAGCTCAAGCCACCGGGCCAAGGATTTGTCAATGGTGAGACCAAAGACCACCACTCCGCCAGCCACAGCCATCAAGGTCGCCGTATGGCCTATCCCCCATACAGCACCATGAAAGATGATTTGACGGACAGAAGACTGCCGCGCCGCAATGCTTGAGACGGCCGCGACGTGGTCGGCTTCCAGCGCGTGTTGCATGCCGACCACCAACCCGAGAAGCAATAACCCTAGTCCGCCATCCCCCACACTTTCGATCACTACGGTCCACCCGTTTTTGCCGTCATCTCATAGACAAATTTCATCGTGCCGGAAGGGGTTGTGAAACACAAGCTTGAGCCCGAGCGTGCCAAGAGCCGCTTCGGGTCATGCGTGGATGTTGGTCAGCTCTCTCGGTTACGTCTGATCTCTGAGGTGCAGCGGAATTAGAGGGCGAATTCGAGGGTCAGGGGGACGAGCGGCAGGGCCGGCATGGTGGCAGGTACACTCGACATCGAGTCAAACTTGAAATGTGGCATCGTTTCCTTGTCAAAATCGGGCATGGCGAAGTGAAAATTACGGACAAGGAATTCTCGGATGCGCAAGACACCGGTCTTTTTCGCGTTGATGTTGATCGGCGCGACGTTCGGCTTCGGGGCGCAAGCAAACGCCCAATGCAGTGAGTTGAGCAAGGCGGCGTACCAGGGCGACAGCGGGCGGACGGAAGCGCTGATCGCCTCCGGGGTGAGCGTCAACTGTTCCTATACGGGCAGTTATGTGGACAAGGATAGCGGCAAGACCGTCACCTATGTCTCGACGCCCCTCAACAAAACGGCCTGGGGAGGCAGCCAAAAGTCCGTGCGCTTGCTGCTGAGCCACGGCGCGAACGTGAACCTCAAGGACGGCAACGGACACACGCCGCTCTACAACGCCGATGACTACCCCCTCTTCCTGGATTTTATGGGCGGGCCCGATCAAGCGTGGGAGGATGCCGAGGAGATTTACCGCCTCCTCAAGCAGGCCGGCGGTGTGCAGTGAGCGGAACAGCTTTCGTTATCGGAAGTCGAAGGAATCCGGCAATGAGAACGTTCTTCAAGGTTGTCGTCTTTGTTTTCATGGCCGTGGTGATGTCGCTTCCGCTTACGGCGGCCATGGCAGCCCCTCTCCATGACGCCATAGAAGCCGGGGACTTGGAGAAGGTGAAGGATCTCGTTTCCAAGGGCGCCGATGTCAATGCGAAGAACGCGGATGGTTTAAGGCCGCTTCAGGGTGCGGCTTTTTGGGGCAACGAGCGATTGCCGAGAATTTGATCGCCAAAGGCGCCGACGTCAAAGCAAAGGGCTCGGATATCGGTTCGCCGCTGCACTTCGCGGCTCTTGGGGGGCACCAAGAGGTTGCCGAGCTTCTGATCGCCAAGGGCGCCGACGTCGACGCCAAGACATCGCAAGGCCATACGCCGCTTTACTTTGCGGTTGAAAGGGGACACCGGGCGGTTGTCGCACTTCTGATCGCCAAGAGCGCCGATGTCGATGCCAAGAACGCAGACAACAAAAAGCCGCTGGATCAAGCCAAGGAAAACGGCCACGACAAATTGGTAGAGATACTCGAAGACGCAATGGCTTCCTCCCCGTAATATCTGCCGTCGTCTAGCACCATCACCATGATGGACGGCGACATAGACAACGCGTGGCATCCTTCGACACGCCCCTATGGCCCGACATCTTCCACCCGTCATTACCCGCGAATGCAGGAATCCAGAATTACGGCGGCAGCCCTGGACTCCCGCCTTCGCGGGAGCGACGAACCGGTGCGGCTTGGGGTGCGTCCCTAAAGTCAGGCGAGGTCTAAGCGGCGCGCGAGGCGCGTTTGCGTTCGTGTTCTTTGAGGTGTTTCTTGCGGATGCGGATCGATTTGGGGGTGACCTCGACCAATTCGTCGTCGTCGATGAATTCGAGGGCGTATTCCAGGGTCACGCGCACGGGCGGCGTCAAGATGACGGCTTCGTCCGTGCCCGATGCGCGGATGTTGGTCAGCTGTTTTCCCTTGCGCGGGCTGACGATCAGGTCGGTGTCGCGCGCATGGATGCCAATGACCATGCTCTCAATCGTCGGCAAGCTCCGCCAGCGCCTGCAGGGGGTTGTCTTTTGGCAAGCGACGATCCTCGCGCCCTTCCTTGATCCTGATGAAAGTCCTGGCGCGTTCGATGCGGTTGCGCATGATCTGCTCAAGAAGTTTGCTGATCTGCCGTTGTAGGCCGACCATGTGTCGGTCGTCCTGTTTGATGGAGAAATACTTATCCAGCTCGTAAAGGTATTTCTCGCGGATCTTTGCGTCCGATTCCCTGGAGAAAAGCCCATTAATCGTCGCGTGGTAGCAGGCCTGTAGCTTTTCCGGCGTGTCGGCGTTGTTGACCATGATGATGAGTCCCGTTTCCGGGTTTTTAAACGCGCTTGCCCAGTCAACGGTCCCGTCTTCGAAAGTCGGCCATCCCATACCCGAAATGTCTCCAGATTATTAGTTGAAGCTCAGATTCAGCGGGACACTACCACGATGACTATCGAAAGCCACCACACACAGGTTCGCCAAGACGGCTCGGGATTGTGATGCTTCCCGTTCCTTGCCTTTCCGGATATGCCGGAATTGGATTACGCGGATACAGGCATTTGACATGCGCCACCTTTCACGAGTCCACCCCTCATGCGGCTCGCGAGGCGCGTTTGCGTTCGTGTTCTTTGAGGAGCTTCTTGCGGATGCGGATCGATTTGGGGGTGACCTCGACCAATTCGTCGTCATCGATGAATTCGAGGGCGTATTCCAAGGTCACGCGCACGGGCGGCGTTAAGATGACGGCTTCGTCCGTGCCCGATGCGCGGATGTTGGTGAGCTGTTTTCCCTTGAGCGGGTTGACGACCAGGTCGGTGTCGCGCGCATTGATACCGATGACCATGCCCTCGTAGACCGCCGTTGAGGGACCGATGAACAACCGGCCCCGTTCCTGAAGATTGAAAAGCGGATAGGCCAACGACTTTCCGGCGGCCATGGAAATCAGCACCCCGTTGCGCCGTTCGGCCAGGTTGCCGGTCGCCTTGGGGCCGTACTTCTCAAAGGTGGAATACATCAGCCCGGTTCCCGACGTCGTGGTCAGAAACTCGGAGCGAAAGCCGATCATTCCCCGGCTCGGAACCAGATAGTCGAGGCCGACGCGGCCTTCCTGGCCCGATGTCCTGTCGCGCAATTCGCCGCGCCGTTCGCCCAGCTTCTCCATGACCGCGCCTTGGTGGCGGTCCTCGATATCGACGCTCACCGCTTCCCAGGGCTCGCACATTTTGCCGTCGATGACTTTCTGAATGACTTCGGGCCTGGAGACGGCAAGCTCATAGCCTTCGCGGCGCATGGTCTCGATAAGGATGGAAAGGTGCAGCTCGCCCCTTCCCGAGACCTTGAACTTGTTCGGATCGTCCGTCGCATCGACCCTAAGTGCCACGTTATGGATCAGTTCGCGTTCCAGCCTTTCGCCCAGTTTGCGGCTCGTCACGAACTCACCTTCCCGGCCGGCGAACGGGGAATCGTTGACCTGGAAGGTCATGGATATGGTCGGCTCATCGACGTCAAGGGGCGCCAACGGCTCAACCGCCTCGGGGTCGCATAAGGTGTCGGAGATATAAAGCTCGTCAAGGCCGGTAAAGGCGATGATCTGTCCGGCCTGGGCCGTCTCGCATTCGATGCGCTCAAGGCCCTGGAAACCGAGGATTTTCAAAACCCGCCCAGCACGCGGCGTACCGTCTGCGCCGGCCACCGTCACGGCATCGTTGCGCCCGATACGACCGCGGCGTATGCGGCCGATGCCGATGACGCCGACGTAGCTTGAATAATCGAGTGCGCTGACCTGAAGCTGAAAGGGTCCGTCCGCGTCCACGTCGGGCGGCGGCACGTGATCGACGATGGTCTGGAATAAAACACCCATGTCGGGTCCCGGCGCCGCCGAGTCCATCGATGCCCAGCCCTCTATCGCCGAAGCGTAAACGACTGGAAAATCAAGCTGCTCATCCGTCGCGCCCAAGCGGTCGAACAGATCGAAGGTCCTATCGAGCGCCCACTCAGGCCGGGCGCTGGGGCGATCGACCTTGTTGATGACGACGATGGGCCTGAGACCGAAGGCCAGGGCCTTGGCGGTCACGAAGCGGGTCTGGGGCATCGGCCCTTCGACCGCGTCAACCAAGAGAAGCACGGAATCGACCATTGAAAGGACGCGCTCGACCTCGCCCCCGAAATCGGCATGGCCCGGCGTATCGACGATATTGATGTGCCAGTCCCGCCAATCGATGGACGTGTTCTTAGACAAGATCGTGATGCCGCGCTCGCGCTCCAGGTCGTTCGAGTCCATTACGCGTTCGGGTGCGTCACGCACGTCGTCGAGGGTTCCAGACTGGCGCAGCAACTGATCGACCAGCGTCGTTTTGCCATGATCGACGTGGGCGATGATGGCGATGTTGCGAAGCGCGCGAACGGTGTCGGTCATGATCGCTTGGGCACCTGGACGAATACAAGGAAGCGGCCGGAAACAGTGGTTTCGGGCCGCCCGGCGTAAATGGGCCTTGCCCGCCCCGATGTCAAGCTGCGTCGGAAGGCCTCACCCGCGCTTACACGTATACGGCCAGACGATTTTGGTATCGGCGGGAACCACCGTGCCGTCGTCAAACAAGACCGGGATCAGCACGTCCTTTTCGGCTTCGGGAAGGGCCTTCACAGAGGGAGTATCGAACGGCTCCTTCTGGCGATAAAACGCCATGGGATCCAGCCAGTAACCATCCACCGGAATTATGGTGTCGTTGCTTTCGCTGTAGGTGTTGGTGGTGCTGTAAAACATTGCCAGGTGGATGGCCGGGCGCCGCGTGGCCGATTGGCCCGATCCTTTAGTGCCCTTGGCGCTGATCCCCGAATTGCCCGTCGGGCCGATGATCTGTCCCATTTCCACGCGCTGTCCGATTTTCAGGTCCGGCATGGCGTCCATGTGGCCGTAGGCGCTGTATGTCCAGATGGGCAGTCCCGTTTGCTCCGGGCTGTGGCGCACCACCACCTCGGTCCCGCGTTTCGACTGATCGGCTTCATACTTAGCGACGACAGATCCCGCCGCGACGGCGCGGGCCGGCGTGCCCCACGGAACCGGCACGTCAATGCCGCCGTGATAGCTCTGTTTATTGCGCTTTTTCACGTAATCCATGGCCCAATAGTCGTCGATGCCGGGGCACTTGGCGTTATCGGGAAAACGGGGGCCGGTTCCCGTCTCTACCAGGCCGCGCTTTTTCTGGGGGTCGATGTCGCATCGCATCTCCCGGCCAATACCGCACAGCGTTTCATTGTCCAATGCATCGCGTCCCACGCGGTCGGCTTTGACGCTGGGATCAATTTCGGCAGTAGGCGTTTGCGTGCCCTTGGGCGGCCAGTCGTAATTCTTATCGTCGTGCCCCTTGTAGATCGCGCGAACTTCCTCGAGGCTTAGGACCCCGTCGCCGTCCTTGTCGAGACGATCGAAGTTGCCGCGGCGGTTCCATTCAGCCCTGCTGAGCTTGCGGTCTCCATCCGTATCGGCGTGAAAGAAGTCGCGCAAGACACGGTCTTTCTTCCCCGATTGCTTGGACTCGCGCCCGGAACGGTCTCTATGCTTCTTGGCTTCGGCCGGCAGTGCGACCAGCACGGCACCAAGCAGCACCACGATACCCAGCCCGAACAATGAAAAGCGTTTCATGAAATTCCCCCATCTCAATTTCAAGCCGAAATTCTAGCCCAGAGGAAAAGACAGGTACAGCTTGCCCAGACCGTTGAGCGCGGCGTGAAGGCGGGCGAACTGGTCCATGAAGGCGTCTCGTTCCAGGTCCGGGTTGGCGCCCAGCAATGCGGTGTGGATGTCGGCTAGCGACCGGGTGCCGTCGATCCTTTCGACCATGGCCCGGGCCAGGGTTGGCAAGAGAAAGCGCAAGGTCACACCGTCAATGGTGGCGGTGAGCGCCCGGCCGGGCTTGATCCCCTGGGCCAGCTCCTCGCCCGCATCAAGGCGCAAGTGCGGCACCGCTTCGGTATCGTCGGGTTGGGCGACGGCGGCCCCCGGGTGCTCCGCCTTAACGGCGTAGAAGACGTGCTTGGTCATGTTGCCCGCGATCAGCTCGGCGGCCGCGGCGCGCTCCAACCCGTCAAGCTCGGCGAGACGTTCCAAGGTTTTCGGGTCCTTCACATAGGACGCCGGATCGTAGCGCGCCGGCTCGACGAAGGCGGTGATGCGAAGTCCGGCGGCGGCGGCCAACTCAGCGATCTCGATTGCCCGGTAGGCGCGGTCGCGGCTATGCAGCAACAAATCAAAGAGCCCGGCGTCGCCGCCCGACAGGTGGTCGCCGACGAAGGGGTTGCGCTTGAAGGCGTTGGTGGCGGGAAGGTCGTCCAAGAGGCGCCGTACAAAAGCGACCTTGGCCTCGTCTCCGTCGGCGTCGGTGAGCATGCGAAGCAACGCCTGCATGGAATACACCCCGGCTCGGCCCAAGGTCCCGTAAACCATAAGGCCCATGCCGCCGCCCGGGGCAAGCAGGCCGGCGAGGGCCTTCAAGCCTTGCGCCGGGTCGGCCAAGTGGTGCAGCACACCGCAACAATCGATGTAGTCGAAGGGGCCAAGATCGTCGCCGGCCAGGTCCTCGATGGCCAGGGTCCTAAATTCGATGTTGGTGAGCCTTCTCGCCTCGGCCCGCGCCTCGGCAATGGCGCGCGGCCTGTGAGGGGTCCGTGTAAATCACCTCGCCGCCAGCCCCCCCGGCGTCGGCCAGTTGCTGGGCCACCATGATGGCGCCGTCGCCGGTGCCGCCCCCTGCCACCAGGACGCGAAATGGGCGGCGGAAGTCGCGCCGCCCGGCGAAGACGAAGTGGTTGACCTCAAGGATGTGGCTGGGTGAACCGGTGACCAGACGCTTTGCCTCGTCCGCCGGATCGCGGGCGGGATAGGGCAGAGCCTCGTATTGGGAACGGACGCGGTCGTCATCTCCGGTCATGGCGTGTCCCCGACGGTAAGGACGATTTTACCGGTCGACTTGCGTCCCGCCAAGGCTTGCAGCGCCTCGGCCGCGTTTTCAAGCGCCACGGTCCGCGAGATAAGCGGCTTCAAGGCGCCTTCCGACCACCAATCATAAAGCTCACCGAGAGAGCGGTCGGCGAGTTCGGGATCTCGCTTGCGGTGACCGCCGAGCGAATAGCCGATAACGGTGACATTCTTGACCAGCAAAATGTTGGCCGGGATCTGGGGGATGGTACCGCTGGCAAAGCCGACGATCAGAATGCGCCCACCCGGCCGGGTGCCACGCAGCGCGGCGGTGAAGGCGTCGCCGCCCACCGGATCGAAAACCGCATCGACGCCCGCCCCGCCGGTCAGCGCCTTGGCCTGCTCTCGGATGTTCTCGTTGCGGTAGTCAACGACGTGGTCGGCGCCGTGGTCGCGGGCGACGGCAAGTTTCTCGGGCCCGCCGGCACAGGCGATGACGGTGGCGCCGAGGTGCTTTGCGATCTCCACGGCGGCAAGCCCGACGCCGCCGGCGGCGCCAAGCACTAGCAAGGTCTCGCCCGGGTTCAGACGCACCAAATTGGCGAGCCCGAAATGAGAAGTGAAATAAACCACCGGAAAGGCGGCGGCGGCAACGAAGTCCATGGCGTCGGGAAGGGGGTAGACGTTGGCCTCGGCCGTCACCGCCTCCTGGGCGAAGCCACCGTGGCCGGTGAAGGCCAGAACGCGGTCGCCGACGCGGGCCCGGGTTACGCCGGGCGCGCATTCCGTCACCTCGCCCGCCACCTCAAGGCCGGGGCTGAAGGGAAATGGTGGCTTTAATTGGTAGTGCCCGGCGATCATCAAGGTATCGGCGAAGTTGACCCCGGCGGCCATCACCCGGATGCGCACGCAGCCCTCAACCAACACCGGCGGCGCCACATCGGCCACCTTAAGGTCGCCAGGGCCGCCCCATTTCTCGCAGATCACGGCCCGCATCGGGAACTCCTTGATTACGCGGCGGTTTTGTCCAAGGGTAGGCGAAACTTAGGACCGTCGGAAACGAAACACCATGCGCGGCTATTTCGCGATCGGGATCGAAGGCATCAGCAAACCCATGAACGTGGGCAGCCTGTTTCGCACGGCCCATGCCTTCGGCGCCAGCTTCGTGTTTACCGTCGCCGCCGATTATGCACGTGTTCACGGCGCCCGGTCGGACACCTCGGATACGCCGGGACACCTGCCCTTTTACGCATTTCCCGTTGTTTCCTCAATGATCCTGCCCGACGGCTGCCGCCTGGTCGGCGTCGAGTTGGTCGAAGATGCCGTCGAGCTGCCCAGCTTCCACCATCCCAAGTGCGCCGCCTATGTGTTGGGGCCGGAACGGGGCGCCCTAACCGACGCCATGATGGAACGCTGCGAATTCACGGTACGCATCCCGACGGCGTTCGCTATCAACGTCGGCATCGCCGGAGCCATCGTTCTCTATGACCGGCTGATCAGCCTGGGCCGGTTCGCCGAACGCGCCACAAGGCCCGGCGGCCCTACCGAACCGATGCCCGAACACGTCTTCGGCGATCCCATCATGCGCCGACGTGCGGAACGCTATCGCGACGTGCCGCCAACCGACGAGACGGAACCTTCCTGAGCGCCCCTCAACCGGGCCAACCGGCGGCGGTGCCGATGGTGCCGACCCTCAGGCCGGCGGCGTTCAGGACCGGCGCGTCGAGATAGGGGGCAAGGGCGGCCCGGGTAGCGTCATCAAGCACGCCTAAATGTTGCAACAGCGCCGCCATCGCTACCTCGGCGGCGCGCTTGGCCCCGTCGTCGATCTTGAGCGCGATGCCCAGTCTACGGCCGGGGACGGCGGCCACGTACATACCCTCGGCCCCGGTCTTGACGGCGAAGGCACCGCCGCCGGCCTTCATGGCGACGGTATCGAAGCGGCCGCGCCCGGCTACCAGATAGGGATGGGACGTCATGGCGGCGAACAGGCACCGGGCGGCGGCGGCGCGCTTGGGCGCCAGACCCTCGGGCGATGCCAGACGGGCCAGGGCCAGACCGATGGCGCTCAGCGGCATGGCGAAGGTAGGAATGCCGCAGCCGTCAACACCCGGCACTGCATCCGTGAGGTCCGTGCCGCCCATCTCGGTCAAGATGCGGGCGACGCGGCGCTGCACCGGGTGGCCGGGGTCGAGATAGCCGGCGACCGGTTCATCCATGTGTAGCGCCGTGGTCAGCAAGCCGGCGTGCTTGCCCGAACAGTTGTGGTGCAACGCCGTCGGATCGTCGCCGGCCCGCACCATGGCGCGGGCCGAGGCGTCATCGCGGGGCACCTGGGTGGCGCATTGCAAATCCTCGGACCCAAGACCGATGCGTTTCAGCCATCCGCCGACGGCCTCCGCATGGCAAGGCTCGCCCGAGTGCGACGCGCAAGCCAGCGCCAGCTCTTGGGCACCCAATTCGAAGCGCTCGACGGCGCCGCTCTCGACCAAGGCCAGGGCCTGGATCGATTTTATCGCCGAGCGCGGATAGACCGGCCGGCCGACGTCACCCCATTGGGCCATGAGCGACCCGTCGCCATCGATCACAACCGCCGCGCCGCGATGGCGGCTTTCGACCGAATTGCCCCGGGTGACTTCGACAAGCACCGGATTAGATATGTCCATGCACCGATAACTGCCACCGACCTCGACACTTGGCAAGGGACGGGTCGCGGAGTATCAATGATCGCCATGAATAAAAGCCTTCTTTCCGCCTTCGCCTGGACGGGCTTGGGCCTTGTGCTGTACGTCGTTCCCGCCCTGGCTCAGGGCGGAAAGCTGATCGATGTGTTCAACGCGTGGAGCGCCTTCACCGAGAAAGAGAACGGCAAGGCGTTTTGCTATATCGGCAGCCTGCCCGAGAAGATGGAAGGCAAATATACCCAGCGCGGCGACGCCCTGATCTTGGTCACCCACCGACCGGCGGAGAAGAGCTTCGACGTGATCTCCATCCAGGCCGGCTACATCTACCGCAAGGAAAGCGGGGTCAAGGTGACTATCGGCGGCCAGAGCTTTGAGTTGTACACCAAGGGCGGCCACGCCTGGGCCAAAGCGAAGATCGACCGCCAGTTGGTGGCGGCGATGAAGGGGGGCAAGACCATGGTCGTCAAGGGAACGTCGAGCCGCGGCACGCTGACGACCGACACCTATTCCCTGAGCGGCTTCACTGCCGCCTATGGCGCCATGGGCAAGGCCTGCGGCAAAAAGTGAGAAGGGGGCCGGGCGCCCCCATATAAGTGTGTGACATGACCGAAGAGCGAACCGACCTGATCGGCCTTTCACAAGCCGAACTGGCCGCCGAGATGGCGGCCATCAGCGAGAAGCCGTTGCGCGCCAGGCAGCTCTGGCACTGGATCTATGGGCAGGGCGTCACCGACTTCGCCCAAATGACGACCCTGGCCAAGGGTCTGCGCGAAAGGCTTAGGCGAAACTACGTGGTCGGCCGGCCGGCCATTGCGCGCCAACAGGCGTCAGACGATAATTCGCGTAAGTGGCTGGTGCGCTTCGCCGACGGCAACGAGGCCGAGGCGGTGTTCATCCCCGAAGAAGACCGCGGCGCCCTTTGCATGTCGTCTCAGATCGGATGCACCCTGACGTGCAAGTTCTGCCACACCGGCACCCAGCGCCTGGTGCGCGACCTGACGGCGGGCGAGATCGTCGGCCAGATGATGGTAGCCCGCGATTACTATGACGAGTGGCCGTCGACCAAGGAGGACCGCCTGGTCTCCAACGTCGTCATGATGGGCATGGGAGAACCGCTGTTCAATTACGATAACGTGGCCAAGGCGCTGAAGATTCTCATGGACCCGGACGGCATCGCCATCTCCAGGCGGCGCATAACCCTTTCGACCTCGGGCGTTGTACCGTTGATTCGGCGCTGTGGCGAAGAACTTGGGGTCAACCTGGCGGTCAGCCTGCACGCCGTCACGGATGAGGTCCGCAGCCGCCTGATGCCGATCAACAAAAAATACCCGATCAAGGAATTGCTTGATGCGTGTCGCGACTATCCCGGCGCCCACAACGCACGGCGCATCACCTTCGAATACGTGATGTTGAAGGGCATCAACGATTCGGTGGCCGACGCGCGCGAACTGGCGCGTCTGGTCAAGGGCATCCCGGCCAAGTTCAATCTCATCCCCTTCAACCCCTGGCCCGGCGCGACCTACGTCTCGTCGACGCCGGCCGTCGTCAAGCGCTTCTCGCGCATCCTCAACGATGCCGGCTACTCGGCTCCCATCCGGGTGCCGCGCGGGCGCGATATCCTGGCCGCCTGCGGCCAACTGCGCTCGGACAGCCAACGCCAACGGCTGAGCCGCCTCAAGGCGCGCCGCGCCGCCGGCATCACCGACGACCACCACCCGGGGCCGGTGGAGGGCTGAGGGGGCGGGGAAAGCATGGCCGATAAACTGGCTATCCTTTCAACGGCACGTGGTGCCTATAGTTTTGTGTGGCAGCACCGACGGCGTTTTTTCTCTCTCGCCTTTCCGGCCATTGTCGTTCTTTCCATTCTAACCGCGATAGTGGCCTGGTTTTGGCCCTTGGCAGGGGTGGCCGGTCAAGAGATCGGGTGGGGCGAGATCGGTGTCGACGTCGGCGGACTAGTCCTGTGGATCATGTTCGCCGTTGCTTGGCACCGCCGTTATCTGGTTCCGGCAGAGTCAACAACGGTGGGAAACGCTTTCAAGTGGCAATGGCGGCAGACGCGGTTCTTGTTGGTCACCATGGGCATCAGCTTGCTGGTCGCCTTGGGCGTCAGCCTGTCGGTTCTTCTCGGCGTCGCGCTCGACGCCATGCTCTCCGGCGGCGCGGGCGTTGAAACCAGTCTCTATCTAGTTTTCCCTCTGGTTGCGCTCTACGTTTACGCCCGCCTGTCGCTCCTGTTCCCCGCCGCGGCGGTGGACCGACGCCTCGGCTTCGTCGAATGCTTTAAGCTGACGCGGGGTAACGGCTGGCGGCTCGTCGCCATCTGGATCCTGGTCATTGCGCCGTTCTGGATCGCCCTTTCCATCGGCCTTGCAATGACAGCCATCCTCGGCACCTTCGGCGGCATGACCGGAACCTTGATCGGGACGTTGTTCCATCAGGGGCTTAACTTCGCCGGCATCGCCATCGGCGTCTCGGCGCTGTCTATCGCCTACCGGGAATTGGTGCCCGCCAACGCTGTCACTGATGACTGACGGGTCCTTGCCCGGCGCCCTGTTTTGCCTATACTGCGCCCGCTTCATTGGCCCATGCGTTAAGGGGGCGCGGCCATCATGAAAGACAGCGTCAAAAAGGTCGTACTCGCCTACTCGGGCGGTCTCGACACATCGGTCATCCTGCGCTGGCTACAGGACACCTACGGCTGCGAGGTGGTGACCTTTACCGCCGACATCGGTCAGGGCGAGGAACTGGAGCCGGCGCGGCGCACCGCCGAGATGCTTGGCATCAAGGAGATCTTCGTCGAGGACCTGCAAGACGAGTTCGTCCGCGACTATGTCTTCCCCATGTTCCGCGCCAACGCGCTCTATGAGGGTACCTACCTTCTGGGCACGTCCATCGCCCGGCCGCTGATCGCCAAGCGCCAAATCGAGATCGCCAATGAGGTCGGTGCCGACGCCGTCGCCCACGGCGCCACCGGCAAGGGCAACGACCAGGTGCGCTTCGAGCTTGGCTATTACGCGCTCAAACCCGACATAAAGGTGATCGCGCCGTGGCGGGAATGGGACCTGGGATCGCGCACCAAGCTGATCGAGTACGCCGAGGCCCATCAAATCCCCGTGCCCCGGGACAAGCGCGGCGCGGCGCCCTATTCGATGGACGCCAACCTCTTGCACACGTCTTACGAAGGCAAGGCGCTGGAGGATCCGTGGGAGGAGCCCGATGAGGCCATGTTTGGGCGCTCTGTGGCCCCCGAGGCGGCGCCTGATGCGCCGACCACCGTCGAAATCGACTTCGAGGCCGGTGACCCGGTCGCCGTCGATGGTGAGCGCCTGGGTCCGGCGGCGCTTCTGCACCGGCTCAATGATGTCGCCGGGGCCAACGGCGTCGGGCGTATCGACATCGTCGAAAACCGCTTCGTCGGCATGAAATCGCGCGGCGTCTACGAGACCCCCGGCGGCACCGTGCTGTTCCACGCCCGGCGCGCCGTTGAAAGCCTGACCCTGGACAAAGGGGCCATGCACCTCAAGGACGAGTTGATGCCGCGCTACGCCGAGGTGGTCTACAACGGCTTTTGGTTCGCCCCTGAACGGCGCATGCTTCAGGCTGCCATCGACGAGGGTCAGGTTCAGGTCAACGGCCGGGCGCGGGTCAAGCTCTACAAGGGCAACGTGACGGTCACCGGGCGCCAAAGCCCCAACAGCCTCTACGACCGCGACGTGGTCACCTTCGAAGAGGACACCGTCTACGACCAGCGCGATGCCGAGGGCTTCATCAAGCTCAACGCGCTACGGCTACGCCTGGCCGGGAAGGGGAAGAATTAGGCGCGACGCCTTATGTCAGGGCGCGGCGCAGCGCCGGCCTCAGCTCCGCCAACAACTCGGTCTCGAACCACGGATTGCGATTGAGCCAGGCCGTGTTGCGCCAACTTGGATGGGGCAGAGGCACATACGCCGGGCCATAGTCGCGCCATGCGGCCACCGTCTCGGTCAAGGTTTTCCGGCGCCTGGGGCCCAGGTATTCGGCCTGGGCGTAGAGGCCAATCAGCAAGGTCAGGCGGATGGCAGGCATCAGCGCCACCAGCGGTGCGTGCCACAGCGGCGCGCATTCCGGCCGCGGCGGCCGGTCGCCGCCGCGTCCGTCGCGGCCCTGATAACAAAACCCCATGGGCACGATGGCGATGCGGCGGTCGTCGTAGAATGTCTCGCGGTCGAGATCGAGCCATTGGCGCAGGCGGTCCCCCGACGCGTCGTTCCACGGGACGCCCGTCTCATGCACCCGGGTGCCCGGCGCCTGGCCGATGATGAGAATGCTGGCACTTGCCGAAGCGCGCACGATCGGCCGCGGTCCCAAGGCCAAGTGCTCGGCACAAACGGTGCAGGCGCGCGCCTCGGCAAGGATGGTGTCGAGATCGTCCACGACCGTCTCCTCACTTGCCGGTTGCCGCGCCTCCCATGATAATCGGGCCTAGGGGCGCAAGGCCACCATGGAGGGTGCGATGATCAAGGTTGTGTTCGTTTGCTTAGGCAACATCTGCCGTTCGCCGACGGCGGAAGGCGTCTTCCGGGCGCTGGTCGAACGCGAAGGATTGGGCAAGCGCATCGCCGTCGATTCTGCCGGCACCGGCGCCTGGCACGCCGGCGAAGCCCCCGATCCCAGGGCCCAAAAAGCGGCGCTACGGCGCGGCATCGATCTTTCCAATATTCGAGCCCGCAAGGCAATGAAACAGGACTTCAATACCTTCGACTACGTGCTCGCCATGGACCTTGAAAACCTGGCCGCCCTGAAAAAACTCTGTCCGCCGTGCGAGGAGCACCGCCTGTCACTCTTGTTGGATTACGCGCCCGAGGCCGGACGGCGCGACGTCCCCGACCCCTATTACATCGGCGGCCAAGGGTTCGAGAACGTCCTCGATCTGATCGAGGCGGCGGCGCGGGGCCTCCTCGCCCATATCCAGAAAACCCATTTCTAGGTCCGTCGGTGCTGGACGGTATCGCCAAGACCATCGGCCGTCTCGCCGGTTCGCCGGTGGCCGGCGTCTCGTCCTTGGGCGGCGGCTGCTTCGCGGCCGTCTACCGGGTGACGTTGAAGGACGGCCGGACCCTTGCCGCCAAAGTCGGCGCTGGTCTCGCCGTCGAAGGCACCATGCTGCGTTATCTGGCCCGGACCAGCCGCCTGCCCGTGCCCCGGGTGGTGCACGCCGCCGACAATCTGTTGGTGATGGAATTTATCGAGGCCGGAGACGGCATCGATCGTGCGGCCGAGGTTCACGCGGCGGAGCTGTTGGCCGATCTCCATGCCATAACCACGGACGCCTTCGGCTTTGAGCATGCCACCGTGATCGGCGGCCTTGAACAACCCAACCCGTGGACGCCGGGCTGGCTCGATTTCTTCCGCGACCGGCGTCTCCTGTACATGGGGCGCGAGGCCCTTGAGGCCGGGCGTCTGCCGGGCCGCCTGATGATGCGTCTGGAGATCCTGGCCGGGCGCCTGGACCGCTGGCTGGAGGAGCCGGCGGCACCGTCGCTGCTGCATGGCGATATGTGGACCGGCAACGTGCTGTGCCGCGAAGGGCGCATCACCGGCTTCGTCGATCCCGCCGTCTATTACGGCGATGCCGAGATCGAGCTTGCCTTCGCGACCCTGTTCAGCACCTTTGGCACCCCCTTCTTCGAGCGCTATGGCGAGCTCAGACCCCTGAGACCGGGGTTCTTCGAGGAACGGCGCGACCTCTACAACCTCTATCCGTTTTTAGTCCACACGCGCCTGTTCGGTGGTTCTTACGTCGCTACGGTCGAGCGCAGCCTGACGCGCTTCGGTTGTTAGAGCATTTTCCGATCGCTTGCGCTCACGGAGAATTCTCTAACATATATTTTTGCGCAAATACGTCGTCGCAAACGATTCCGTTTGCTCGGGATTTGCTCTAACGCCGACTTCTGCTACGCCACCAGAGCGGCGATGACGGCGTTGAGGCGCACCAGGCCGGTGGCCGTCGCGCGCAGCCCGGAGTCGTCGAGGATCAGGAAGCCACCATCGATCAGCGGTTCCAGGCGGTTTGGCGCGAGGGTCTCGGCCAGACTGCGTCCGGCGGCGATCTGAAAGGTCCGGGCCTCAATGCCTTCGGTCAGGCGCAGGCCCGTCATCAGAAGCTCCTCGACCCGTTCGGAGTCGCCAAGGGTCGTTCGGTTGGCGGTGCCGTGGCCGGTTCGTTCGACGGCGTCGAGCCAACGGTCGGGCCGGGGGATCTGGCGACAGGCATCGGTCCGGCCCTGGTCCCGCAAGCGGCCGTGGGCGCCCGGTCCAACGCCGACGTAGTCGCCGCCCCGCCAGATGGTCACATTGTGGCGGCATTCCTGGCCCAGCCGGGCGTGGTTGGAAATCTCATAGGCTTCGAGGCCGGCCGAGGCCAAGTGCTCCTGGGTCATCTCGTAGAGCGCCGCGGCCGTCGCCTCGTCGGCTTCACGGACGCCCTGTTTGGCGAACTCGGTGCCGCGCTCAACGCTCAACTGATAGAGCGACAGATGCCCCACCGCCATGTCGGCGGCGCGCTCAAGATCGTCGCGCCACGACGCCGCCGTCTGTCCCGGTCGGGCGTAGATGAGGTCGAACGACGAGCGGGGAAAGATGTCCGCCGCCAGGGCGAAGGCGCGCACCGCCTCGGTGGCGCCGTGGGTACGCCCAAGGAAGTCAAGCGCCCGATCGTCGAAGGATTGGATGCCGAGCGACAGCCGGTTGACGCCGGCCGCCCGAAAGTCCTTAAACAGCGCCGCCTCGACCGTCGTTGGATTAGCCTCAAGCGTGACCTCCACCTCATCCGCCCCCGGCCACTGGCGCCGGGCGGCGGCGATCATCTGGGCCACCGTCTTGGCCTCCATCAAAGACGGTGTGCCGCCGCCAAAGAAGATGCTGGTGACCCGTCGCCCTTTTGTTTGGTCAGCGAAATATGACAGTTCGCCAAGCAGTGCTTTACGCCAGCGGCGATGGTCGACGGCGTCGCCGACGTGGCTGTTGAAGTCGCAATAGGGGCACTTTCTAAGGCAGAACGGCCAGTGGACGTAGACGGCAATATCGCGGTCCAAGGGGTTATACCAAGGATCGGTGATTATTACCCATCGGTGAAGCAAGCGGCAATAAGTTGGCGAAACGCAACGGCGCGGTGGCTGATGGCGTCTTTTTCGGCCGGTTCCATCTCGGCGAAGGTAAGATCGCCGCCGCGCGGCACAAAAACCGGGTCATAACCAAACCCATTTTCACCCCTCGGCGGCCATACCAAGGAACCCTGGACGACGCCTTCGAAGGTTTCGCAATGGCCGTCTGGCCAAGCCAGGGCCAATGCGCAAACGAAGCGCGCCCGGCGGTCCTCATCGTCGCCGATTTCGCGTTCGAGGCGTTCCATGGCGCGGCCGAAATCGCGCCGCCGCCCGGCCCATCGCGCCGAATAGATGCCGGGCTCGCCGCCAAGGGCCGACGCCTGCAACCCCGAATCGTCGGCCAGGGCCGCCAGGCCGCTAGCGCGGGCCGCGGCGCCGGCCTTGATCTCGGCATTGGCGCGGAAGGTCTTGCCGGTCTCCGCCGGTTCGGCCAATCCAAGCTCGGCGGCGGAACGCGCCTCGGCCCCTAAGGGCGCCAGGAGTTCGACGAACTCACGCACCTTGCCGGCATTGTGGCTGGCGACAACGATCGCACCGCCTTCGAAATGCCGTTGCTCAGCCAAGGCCGAGAACCGTGCGTTGCAAGGCCGTCAGCTCACCAATGCCCTTTCGGGCCAGGGCCACAAGCTCCATGAACTGGGCTTCGCTGAACGGTGTATCCTCTGCGGTGCCCTGGATTTCGACAATGCCGCCGGTGGCGGTGAGGACGAAATTGGTGTCGGCCTGGGCCGTCGAGTCCTCTTCGTAGTCCAGATCGAGGACCAAGGAATCCTTGACGATGCCGCACGAAACCGCCGCCACTTGATCGGTCAGGGGCACCGTGTCCAAAAGGCCAAGCGTTACCAACCTTTCGAAAGCGCGGTGGAGCGCCACGTAAGCCCCCGTGACGGCGGCCGTACGGGTGCCGCCGTCGGCTTGTAGGACGTCGCAGTCGATCTTGATCATCATCTCGTTCATCGCCGCCAGGTCGGTGACGGCGCGCAGGCTGCGGCCAATGAGCCTCTGAATTTCCTGGGTCCGTCCCGTTTGCCGGCCGCGCGCCGCTTCGCGGTCGGTACGCGTGTTGGTGGCCCGGGGCAGCATGCCGTATTCGGCGGTCACCCAGCCGCGCCCCGAATCCCGCAACCACGCCGGCACCCGTTGCTCTACGGTGGCGGCACACAACACATGGGTATCGCCGAAGCGGGCCAGACACGAGCCCTCGGCGTACTTGCTGAAATCCGCTTCCAGGACCACGGGGCGAAGTTGGTCGGCGGCGCGCCCGGACGCTCTCATGACGGCCATCCTAAGTTAAGTTGCGGCGCGACAAGCTAGCCCCCCCGACGCACGCCGTCTACCCCCGAGCGATGTTCTAAACGATTGCCAGACGTTAGACTTTCTCTAAAATAGGCCGCAATAATAAACTCAAGGGGGTAACACATGGGGGCGCAACCCACACAGCGCCGTCTGGCGGCGGTTCTTGCTGCCGATATTGCTGGTTACTCGCGTCTCATGAACGAGGACGAGGCTGCAACGGTCGACGCGTGGCAAGCGGCGCGGGCCGAGGTCATAAAGCCGTCTATCGCAGAATATTCGGGGCGCATCGTCAAACACACCGGCGACGGGTTTCTCGCCGAATTTCCGACCGTGAGCGAAGCGGTGCTGTGCGCCGTTACCATGCAACGCAATTTTGCCCAGTTAAATGCCGATATTCCCGATCCCCGGCGCATGAAGTTCCGCATGGGGATCAACCTGGGTGAAATCACGGTCGACGAAGACGATATTCATGGCGATGGAGTCAATATCGCGGCACGCCTGGAGGGTCTGGCGGAGGCACCGGGTATCTGTGTGACCTCGTCGGTCTACGACCAAGTTCGAAAAAAGGTCGACTGTGCGTTCGAGGATATGGGCGAACATCAGGTCAAAAACATCGCCGAGCCGATCCACGTCTACACGATTTTGTGCGCGGTGCCGGCCAGACACGAAGATGACGAGGCGGCCGGCCCCAAAGCGCAGGGCGCGAACGGTGCTAAGGCAGCGGCGGACAAACCGTCGATCGCCGTCCTTCCGTTCGTCAACATGAGCGCCGATCCCGAACAGGAATTCTTCGCCGACGGGCTGACCGAAGATATCCTCACCCAATTGTCGCGGTTCAAGGACCTGTTCGTCATCTCTCGCAACTCGACCTTCACTTACAAAGGCAGGGCAGTAAAGGCGCAAGAGGTGGCCCGCGACCTTGGCGTCGGTTATGTGGTCGAAGGCAGCGTCCGCAAGGCGGGCGAGCGCGTCCGGGTCACGGTACAATTGATCGACGGTGCTCACGGCCGCCACGTCTGGGCCGAACGCTACGACCGCAATCTAGAGGACATCTTCGCCATCCAAGACGAGATTACGGCGGCGATCACCGCCACCCTTCCCGGTCGGGTCGAAGCCGACAGCCATGATCGCGCCCGCAACACGCCGACCGACAACATGGCGGCCTACGAATGCGTGCTGGCCGGCAAGGTCCTCCACCACCGCAGCAAGCAAAAGGACAACGCCCGGGCGCAGGAACTCCTGGAGCGCGCCATTGAACTCGATCCCGGCTACGCCCATGCCCGCGCCTGGCGGGCTTGCGTCTTGGGTCAGTCCTGGACCTACGGCTGGGACGGAGACCCCGAGGCCACCATGCACGAAATCACCAATGAATTGGAGCGTGCTCTTGCCCTCGACGAAAACGACCCGGACATCCATCGCATCCTCGCCGCCGTCAACATCACGCAGGACAACCACGACCAGGCGCTGATGCATCAGAAAAAAGCACTGCACCTCAATCCCAACTACGATCTGATTGTCGTCCAGCACGGCGAATTGATGACTTGGCTTAGCCGCCCCGACGAGGGCGTTGAGTGGATCAAGAAGGCGATGCAGCTAAACCCGTATCATCCGCCGCGCTTTTGGAGCCATCTGGGCCGCGCCTATTTCATCGGCCACCACTATGAGGACGCGATCGAGGCGATCAAGCAAATCGGCAAACCCGATCAAATGCATCACTCGTTTCTCGCCGCCTGTTGCGCCTATCTGGACGACGACACCCAGGCGGCGGCACACACGAAAAAAGTATTGGATATCGACCCCGGCTTTTCCGTCGACGCCCAGATGGCAACCCAGCACTATTTGAAAGACGCCGACCACGCGCACCATCGTGACGGCCTTCTAAAGGCAGGACTGCCTGACTAGGGCATTTCCATGTTGATAAGGATCGGCACCGGCCCGACCCCCAAGGACGTCGATCAATTGCGGAACATGATTGTTTTGCCCTCTAAATAGCACTTCACAAAGCGGCCCTTGCTCCGGCCCTTGCCCATCCCTTTCAGGCGGTACTTAGCCGTCCATTCGCCTTCGCACTCATCTCCGTTGGGGAACGTAAACGTACCCCGTCCGCCAGGGGCGTCGTCCTTGTAGGTTCCCTCGAATTTGTTGCCGCTGGCGAACCTCATGACAGCGTGTCCATGGAATTTACCGTCCTTAAAACCGCCCGTATATGTTTGGCCGTCCGCCCAAACGAATATCCCCTGACCATTTCGCTTGCCGTTCTCGTAATTGCCCTCGTAGCGGTTTCCGTTGGGGAATTTTATGACTCCATGACCATTCATCTCGCCGTCCTTATAGCTGCCCTCGTGGCGAGCGCCATCCTTCCAAACGAAAACACCCTCACCGTGCTCCTTGTCGTCCTTGAACTCGCCCTCGTATCTGTTGCCGTTGCCGTATGTATAAACGCCGCGCCCATGAAAATTACCGTCCTTGAACCCGCCTTCGTAAACACCCCATTCTTCGGTAAATTTTCCCTTTCCGTGCCACTTGCCGTTCCTCCATTCGCCCTCGTACATGCCGGGCCCGTCGAAAAAATCGAAATACTCGATAACGCCATAGCCGTGCTTCTTGCCGTCCTTGTACCCGCCTTTGTAGTATTCGCCGTCCCCCCAATCAAACATACCCTCGCCGTGCGGCTTGCCGCCACGCATTGTGCGAAGGTATTCGTCCACCCTTTCCCATCCTTTGTCGGGCCGCGCCACGTTAATACGCCCTTATCCTCGGCCTTGCCGTCGCGGCAGTTACCCGTCCATGTCCCCGTTTCGCCCTTATCGAGTGGAAAAGCCCAAACAGCACAGTTGGCCTTGTTCTCGACAGGCACCCAGATCTCTTTCTTTTCCTCTTCCTTCGCCAAAGCCGCCGTTCCCGCCAACCCACAGGCCAGCACGCCGGCTATGATCGCGCTCACCAACCTCGCCATCTCGCACCTCCCCTATGCAACTCCCTCTGCCCCAACCCCGCTCTAGGACTTGATATCGTCGGTTTTCTCACTCACGCCGTCAAGTGACGCCGGTTTATGGCGGCACCAGGTTTCAAGCGCTGCTCCGTTGACGCTGGCCCAGGCGGTTACTAGGTTCGATTAGTCACAAAAGCATGGAACCGCCATGATCTTGGATCTCAACGAACGTTCGCGCGAGATCTTTCGCAACATCGTCGACGCCTATATGGAGACCGGTGAGCCGATCGGCTCGCGCACCTTGGCCCGGCGCCTTGATCTTGGGCTGTCGCCGGCCACCATCCGCAACGTGATGGCGGATTTGGAGGATGCGGGCCTTCTCTATGCCCCCCACACGTCGGCCGGACGCCTGCCCACCGAGGCCGGACTGCGCCTTTTCGTCGACGGGTTGCTGGAGGTCGGCAACCTAACCGAGGAAGAACGCGACACAATCGAGAGCCAATGCGCCGGCACCGACAAGAGCCTGGAGACGTTGCTCGAGGAGGCAACGACGGGGCTCTCGGGTCTGTCGCACTGCGCCGGCCTGGTCATGGCGCCGAAAGCGGACAGCCCGCTGCGCCACATCGAATTCGTCAGCTTCGGTCCAGGCCGGGTGATGGTCGTCATGGTCAACGAGAACGGGGCCGTCGAGAACCGCATCGTCGAAGTGCCCCACGGCTTGCCGCCGTCGGCCCTGGTCGAAGCCAGCAATTATCTGAGTGCCCGCCTGGTCGGCCATACGGTGCCCGAGACGGCCCAGGCCATCAGGTTGGAACTGGACGAACACCAAGCTCAGCTCGATACCCTGACGACCCGCGTCGTCGAAGCCGGCCTGGCGACCTGGGCCGGGGGCGAGAAAGGCGGCTCGCTGATCGTCCGCGGGCAGGCAAACCTCTTGGACGACGTTACCGCGGTCGCCGATTTGGAACGCATCCGCGCCCTGTTCGAGGCCCTGGAAACCAAAGAGACCCTGTTACGCCTGTTGTCGCTGGCCGACACCGCCGACGGCGTGCGTATCTTTATCGGCGCCGACAACCAGTTGTTCAATGTGTCGGGATGTTCCATGATCGTCTCGTCTTATCATGACGCGCGCCAACGCATTGTCGGGGCCATCGGAGTCATTGGACCGACCCGCATGAACTATGCGCGCATCATTCCCATGGTTGACTACACGGCCAAGCTCATCGGCCGTCTGATCGGATAAAGGAACGGATCTACGATATGGCGAAACGCGCGGACAAGAAAGAAGAACCGGCACCCGAAGCTTCCCAAGACGAGGCGCCGCAAACCGACGCCCCCAAAGACCCGCCGGAAGCGCCGGAATCAGAGACCTCGGAGGCCGAGACGCCCGACGCCACCCCGACCGAGGCTCCGCCCGAGGAGCGCCTGGCGGCAATTGAGGCCGAGGCGGCGGACCTCAAGGACAAACTGTTGCGCGCCCTTGCCGAAGCCGAGAATGTGCGCCGGCGCGCCGAACGCGACCGCGTCGATGCGTCCAAGTACGCCGCCGCCAATTTTGCCCGCGAAATGCTGAAGGCGGCCGACAATATGCGCCGGGCTCTGGAAAGCGTGAGCGACGAGGCAAGGCGCGAGAACGAGGCCCTGGAAAACCTGTTCGTCGGCCTGGAGATCACCGAACGCGAGATGCTCAACGCCTTCGAGCGCACCGGCGTGCGCCCCATCGAGGCCCTGGGCCAGAGGTTCGACCACAACCTCCACGAGGCCATGTTCGAATTAGAGGACCCGGACCACCCCGCCGGCACCGTGGTTCAGGTGCTGGAAACCGGTTACATGCTGCATGACCGCCTGTTGCGCCCGTCCAAGGTCGGCGTCGGCAAGGGCGGCCCGAAGGCAGAGACAACAGACACCCAGCCTGCCCAGCCATCGCCCAAAACCGACACCGCCAAGGCCTACGGTAAAAAAGACGACCCCGCCGGCGCCAAGATCGACAAGAAGCTTTAACAGCCTATCCGAATAACTGGAGGATTTTCTTACATCGCGAAATTGGGGGAATGACACCATGCTGAACGGAATTGATCTGCAATTTGATCCAGGTACCCTGGTGGTTGCCGTGATTGTTTTGTTGGGACTCCTTATCCTCTATTTTGTCCTCTTGGTCCGTGCTTTGGTGGAAATGATACGTCTCGGCGCACCGGGGGTTGTTATCGTCTTCACCTATATCTCCCTTATTCCGTTTCCTTTGCTTCTAATTCTCGGGATACTAAATCTGATCATATGGCGCTTCGTGCGCACGGACCTGATGGCGGCACGAACGTCGGGCACCTGACTTCGTCGCGGGACGTTTTAGGTCGTGCCGAAAGGAGGGGGCTTACCATGGGGCTTATGAGCGCGTTGATGTTCAAGTCGATCCCGAGCCGGTTCGACTACGCTGAGACCGTCACCAAGGTTCGGGAAGCGGCAGCCGACAGCGGTTGGACGGTTCCCCAGGTCCTCGATTTGCAGGAACACTACCACCACTAGGGCCTGTCCGACATGGGTGGGGCGACGGTCGTCTACTTCTGCAATGCCGGATCCGGGTTTGATATCACCAGAAGCGACGGTGACAAACCGATGCTGGTGATGATGCCGACCGGGGTCGTCGTTTACGAGGATTCATCGGGCGAGGTTCACGTCGCCCACATGAATTTCGGTCTCATGCGCCACATGTTCGGCGGGACGGTCAAGAAGGCCCTGTCGCGGGCGGCACGCAACATGGCGAAGGCGATGATGGCGATCAGCGCGTAGAACGCTATCCGTCTGGACGGAAGCGGCCCGCGACCTTGCTCGGCGGTGGCGGCGCTTGGCAAGGGGGCCCAATTTCCGCCTGGCGGTTGCGCAGCCGACTGGACGCACCTATATATCGCGACATAACACAAACCCTCTCTTTTCCGGGGTTTTCGGCGGCGCCTGATGGGGCCGCGGGAATTCGCCGCAAGCAATAAGGTATCGCCATGAGCAAGGTTATCGGGATCGATCTGGGGACCACCAACTCGTGTGTCGCCATTATGGACGGCAAGGACAGCCGAATTATTGAAAACGCCGAGGGCACGCGCACCACGCCCTCCATCGTTGCCTTCACCGAATCGGGTGAACGCCTGGTCGGCCAGGCCGCCAAGCGCCAGGCGGTGACCAACCCGGAAAACACCCTGTTCGCCATCAAGCGCCTGATCGGCCGGCGCTATGACGATCCCATGACCAAGAAGGACAAGGGCCTGGTTCCCTACAAGATCGTCAAGGCGAAGAACGACGACGCCTGGGTCGAAGGCGGCGGCAAAAAGCTGAGCCCAAGCCAGGTCAGCGGTTTTATCTTGCAGAAAATGAAGGAAACCGCCGAGGCCTACCTGGGCGAAGACGTTACCCAGGCGGTTATCACGGTTCCCGCCCACTTCAACGATTCCCAACGCCAGGCAACCAAGGACGCGGGCAAGATTGCCGGCCTTGAGGTGCTGCGCATCATTAACGAGCCGACGGCGGCGGCACTGGCCTATGGGATGGAGAAAAAGAAGTCGGGGACCGTCGCGGTCTATGACCTGGGCGGCGGCACCTTCGACGTCTCGGTCCTCGAGATCGGCGACGGCGTGTTCGAGGTCAAATCGACCAACGGCGATACTTTTCTCGGCGGCGAGGACTTTGACCAGTCGATCATCGACTATCTGGCCGATGAGTTCAAAAAGGAAAGCGGCATCGACCTGCGTGAGGACAAGCTCGCCCTGC
>PVBE011373194.1_pt1 | contig 58772 bp, 51 predicted proteins | sample 1631181 | NCBI WGS metagenome assembly PVBE01 (sample SAMN08397723, study PRJNA350692) | Marine metagenome, whole genome shotgun sequencing project. | isolation source: water | place: Pacific Ocean | collected 2012-04
CGCACCTCTCCGCTGGCGGCGGGTAATTTCCATGCGATCAGAGTTCTGAATTAAGGAACGTGGGCGCCGGCAGCCAACGCCACCTTCTGCCAGGCCGGGAGGCCCGGAAACTGTCTGGGCAAGTGGACTACGACACGCCTGGCAGAAACGACGACGCGTGCCGCCAGCTTAAGCAACCGATCCCGGAGCGTACTGACCTGCGCAAAGGCACAGTCACTATGGCGCGCTTTGATCTGGATCTCTTGCAGGATCACGTAGGCAGCCGCTGTCAGGAGCACGCGAAACTGGTTCGCGAGAAAACGACTACAGCTGGTTCGATCCATCGCGAGATCGTTCTTCAGCTCCTTGATCCGATTCTCGGCATCGCCCCGCTGGCAGTAGAACTTGTAGACATTCTTGGGCGTCATCCTCAGGTTGGTGACGACGAAACGCATATTGTTCTTCGGATCGCGATCGGGATGAACCACCACCTCGGCCTTGAAAATGACGCGGCGCCGATGAGGCCAGGTCTTCTTCGTCTTGTGGAGCGTCTCGCCGTAAACCTGCTGCGTGGCGCCCGTGGCCCTGAAACGGCGACGTGCCTCCGCCATCGCCTTGCCCGCTTTACGCTTCAGAGGCTTCGTGTTGCCCAATCCCACCACAAACTCGACACCCGCCTCCTCGAGAAAGTCGAGCACAATGGGCGCCCCGAACCCGCCATCCAGACGAACGATGATCCGGGAATCTGGAAAGAAGGCGCGCACCTGCTCGAGGATCCGGCCGACAATCGCTTTGAACCCCGCATGGGCACAAGCGTTGCCGGGCCGAAGAACAGAGCAGAGCAAGTGCTGCTTCTTCTCTTTGCCGAACTGAATCGTTCCGACCAGCGGCAGGTAACAGTACGCGTCGTAGTAGCCGTGGAAGAAGCTGAACTCCTGTTGTCCGTGAGTGGGGTCGTCCGTGGGATCGAAGTCGAGGATGATCTTCGTCTTCTTGGCTTTGCGGCCCAGTCTTCGCTTGTGCCGAGCCAGGACGGTTTGCGTCAGCGCCTTCGACATCTCGAGCAACTCGGCACGGCCCACTGAGTTCTCCATGCGAGAAATCGTGGGCTGAGAAGCCAGGCGCTCGCCGTGGATCGGATCGCGACCGATCATCAGTTTGTGAATCGGATCGTCGGCCAACGCCCCCGCATCATTGGCATCGGGATATCCCAGCGCGATCCCGAACACACGCTGACGCAGTGCCTCTTCCTGGCTGTGCTTCACCTTGCTCGCCTGGCGAGAATCTCGGAGACAATCCGCCAGGGCTTCGGTCAGCCCCAGCTGCTCGTCGGCGGCTTTTAGCAACAAACCGCCGCCATCCGAACTCATCGTGCGCTCATCGAAGGCCACGTGAACCGGCTTCGAAAAAAGGTCGGGAAACAGAACAGACTGTGTTGTAGTATCCGACATGCAGAAGGCCTCTGAAGTGTGCGAAAAGGGTGTTAGCAACCTATTTCTAGCACTTTAGTGGCCTTCTTGCGTTAGGCGTCGTGAATAATCCGGGTTAAGGGGGCGATTTCAAGCTTTTCCGTCGCTTCGCCCTCGCCGGGGCGTCCGCACGATTCAGCCGTCTGGATGAAGTCAAGAAGCTCGGGGCGTGAAGGTTCTTCGCATCCGTGAAGATGGCTTGAAGATGGATCCGCAAGATCGGCCCGGAAGCCATGCAGGAGGCCGGACGGATTCATTTGAGAAGCCGCTGCGATGCTCGCGCCCCGGGCAGGACTCGAACCTGCGACCCGCTGCGTAGAAGGCAGCCGCTCTATCCAGCTGAGCTATCGGGGCGTCCCCGTTCGGCCGCGGAGCGCAGGAAGCTCTCCCAGGGGGCAGCCTGTCCAGCGAGCCGAAGCACCGGGTCAACGCGGCTTGCGTAGGGCACGGCACTTCGTCGAGGCGAAATGGCTTGACTCCAAGGGCGATCGGGTTTAGACAGGATCATAGTGGCGAGGCACAGAGGAGGAGTCGAAATGATTCGCATCTTCCCGCTCCTGCTCCTTTTCGTCCTCTTGACAGGTGCGGTTCACACGGCCTCCGCGCAAGTTGTCGAACTCGGCCAGTTCAACCCTTCGGGTGCGGGCGGGCTCTGCGGAATCGGCTTCGACGAGACGAACGACGGCGTGTGGGTCTACGACTGTTCCGCAGCAGATGTGCAGCAATACTCGACTGCAGGCACGTTCGTCACGTCGGTCGCGCGGCCCGGTGAGTTGGCCAACGATGTCGACGTCGAGTTCTCCCCGGTCGGCTTTACGCTGGATTCGACGGTTCTCGCGGCCGGTACGCTCCTCTTCGTGAACGGAGAGACCGGCGTCGCCGAAGTCTACGCCGTGGACGAGAGCACCGGAGCGATCCTCGAGACGCTCATCACTGCCTTCGGTGTCGCCCATGTCGTCGGTGGTGCCCACCATCCAGACCGCGCCAGCCTCTTCCTGGTTCAGGACCGCGTGCCCGCTTCGCCGACCGGCAACCAGATCGCCGAGGTGGACCCGGAAACCGGAGGCGTGCTCAATTCGTTCTCGACCCTACCCGACTTCGACGTCAACTTCGGTGATGTCGACGTCTGCCGGTCGAGTGGCAATCTACTCGTCGTGAGCAGCATCGAGACGAGCATCGGCGAGTTCGCCGCGAACGGCAGCCTCGTACAGCTTCATGCGCTGCCTGCCGGTGTGAGCTCGCTCAGCGGAATCGCCATCGACGACCGCTCCGGCGAGGCATGGGTCAGCGGCACGGCAGGGGTCGTGTGGCACCTCGGTGGCCTGCCGTGCGGTACGACGGAAGTGCCAGCCCTGTCTGGCTGGGCCCAGCTGATGCTCTCGTTGCTCGTGCTGATCCTAGCGACGCTTTCCCTGCGGTCCCGCAGCGCCGTTACGTCATGAGATGGGCGTACGGGTAGTGAGTGGGGAGGGTGTCGTCGTGCCCCACGTGCAGACCCGCGCCGACGCGGTCCGCATGTTCGAGTCGAGCCGCTTCCCGCCGCAGGGTGCGCGAGGCTGCGGCCCCCTGGTGCCCGCCAACCGGTTCGTCGGTCCCTTCAACGATTACATCACACACAGCAATGCAGAGATCATCGTCGCGCCGCTGATCGAGGATCCCGAGGGCGTAAAGAATCTGGACGAGATTCTCGAGGTGCCGGGCATCGACTTCGTGGTGTTCGGGCCGCTCGACTCCGCGTTCTCTTCGGGCCTGTGCGACTTCATGCATCCAGAAGTGCAGGCCACCCGCAGTCGCGTCATCGACGTCTGCCGCGCCAAGCATGTTCCCTTCGACACCGGAGCGAATCCCGAAGAGCTGCGTGCGGCTGTAGGGCAGGGCACGCCCGTCGTCGCCACTCTCGGCACCGACCTTCACGCGTTCCTCCAGGCCTGCTCCAGCGCAGTGATGTCGGCGCGGGCGGCGGTCGCTGGCGAAAACTGAAGAGGAGGAGAAGATGAGCAATCAATTCGAAGCGGCCAAGAATCGGGAGCGGCTCGACCATCCGATCTTCGATGGCGACGGTCACACCGTCGAGTTCTTTCCCGCGCTGGCGGGCTACATCGAGGACGAGGGAATCCGACTGGATCCCGAACACCCGCTCACACAGCTCGGGCTGCTACCCGATTGGAGTCAGCTGTCACCGGAGGAGCGCGCGCGACGACGTGCCGTGCGGCCTCCCTGGTGGACCTTTCCCGCCGAGAACACCCTCGACCTCGCGACGGCCACGCTTCCGAAGCTCATGCACGAGCGACTCGACGAGATGGGCATCGATCTGTCCGTGATCTATCCCTCGCTCGGCCTCGTCTTCCTGCATCTCGAGAACGAGGAGTACCGGCGGGCGAGCTGCCGCGCCCTCAACCGTTACCACGCGGACATCTTCCGCGACTACGCCGACCGCCTGATCCCGGTGGCCGCGATCCCCATGCAAACGCCCGGGGAGGCGCTGGCGGAGCTCGACCACGCGGTGGGAGAGCTCGGGTTCAAGGCGATCGTCGTCGCGAGCTACGCGAAACGAAGCGTCGAGGCGCTGGCGGGAGAGCCTCGGTCGCTCGAATACGCCACCTGGATGGACAGCTTCGGGATTGACAGCCCCTACGACTACGACCCCGTGTGGCAACGCTGTCTCGAGCTCGGGGTCTCGGTCGCAACGCATTCGGCCGGGATGGGCTGGGGAAGCCGGCGATCCATTTCGAATTATGTCTACAACCACATCGGGAACTTTGCCTGGGCGGGGGAGGCACTCTGCAAGTCCCTCTTCCTGGGCGGCGTCACCCGGCGCTACCCCGAGCTCCCATTCGCCTTCCTCGAAGGCGGCGTCGCCTGGGCGGCCTCCCTCTACGCCGACCTCGTCGGACACTGGGAGAAGCGCAACGGGCACGCGGTGCAGCGCTATGACCCCGAGCGGCTCGATCGCCCGGAGTTCGAGCGGTTGCTCGAACGCTACGGGGCCGAACTCACGGAGCGTGTCGGCCCGTCCGCGGGCACGCCGGGCCTCTCCGGCGAGGTGTCCTACGCGCAGGTCGCAGCACTGGACGAGTTTGCAGCCTGTCGGATCGAGCGGGTCGAGGACATTCGCGAGCTCTTCGTGGAGAACTTCTATTTCGGATGCGAGGGCGACGATCCCCTCGTGCCCATCGCCTATGACACCCAGCTGCATCCGCTCGGTGCCCGCCTGAACGCCCTCTACGGCTCGGACTTCGGTCATTGGGATGTGCCGGACATGAAGAGTGTGCTCGCGGAGGCCTACGAGCTGGTCGAGACAGGGCGACTCGGCGCCGAAGACTTCCGCCACTTCGTCTTCGAGGCCCCGAGCCGGTTCCATCTGGCTACCAACCCGCACTTCCTCGACGGCACGATTCTCGAATCGGAGGCGCGGGCGTTGCTGGCTGCGGCGGGCTAGAGCACTCGGGCGGCGATCCGGTCGGCGAAGACTTTCATGAAGGCGTTCGGGTCGTCGGTGAACTGGGTGATGAGGAGCTTGTCGATCCCAGCTTCTGCGATCTCCGCGAGGCGTTCGACGCAACGCTCGGGGGGACCAGCGATCGTCGAGCGCCGAGCCAGGAAATCGCGGAGCCCGAACTTGTCGACCAGGGCTGCGTTCGCGTCGGCGGTGTCGCGCATGGCGTGATGGCGCGAATCGTACTCGGCCTCGAGCGCCGCCAGCCGGGGCTTGATCTGCTCGGGAATCGCCTTGCCGTCCATGTGGAAGCGGCACATGAAATTGGCATCGCCGGCCAGCAGGAAGCGCAGCTCGTCGATCGCCTCGTCCTCGGTCTCGGCCAGGGCGACGTGGGCCAGCCACCAGATCTCGATGTCGTCGAGGCCGCGACCCGACTCCGCCGCACCTTCGGCGATGTTTTCGAGCGCCTCCTGGTTGGATTCCCTCGTCAGGCAGCTGGCCAGTATCACGCCGTCTGCGATCCGGCCGGCCAGCCGCTGCGTGCGCGGCCCCGAGCCGGCGATGAACACCGGGACGCGGTGGTGGTCCCAATGCAGAGTGAGCTCAAAGCCCCGGTAGTCGACCGATTCGCCGCCGGTGAGCCCGCGAACGGCCCGCACGAATTCGTCGAGCTCGGCGACGCCGCTGGGCTCCTCCCCGATGTTGCGCAGGGCGCTGTCCCCGGAGCTGATCCCATATACGAATCGCCCGCCGGAGATCTTCTGGAGCGCCACGGAAGCCGACGCAACCACCGCGGGATGTCGCGTGACCGGATTGGAAACCGCGATGCCGATCCGGCATCGCTCGGTGTGCAGCGCCGCATAGGTCATGCACACGAAGGATTCAGCCCACAGCGATTGGGAGTCGCCGGTGCACAACAGCTCGAAGCAGCCGACGTCCTCCGCCGTCCGAAGCCAGCGGCCGTAGGCGTCGAAGTCCGGAACGATGCTGCCGGTCGCGAAGCGGAAAGGAGCTGTGCTCATGATGACCGATTCTCCGTCTAGTCAAAGGCTTCCAGCCGCTGCGCATCCTCAACGATTCGCGCGGCGCGTGATCAGGAAGGACCAAAGCCTTCGCGCGGCACCGTCACCGACCGGGTATCTCGCCCCGACCGCATGACCGTGCCAGGGAGCGCTCCGGTATGAACACCGTCGAGGATCGTCTGGACGCCGTTCACGATCACGTGTTCGATGCCAATCGCATCGGCGTAGAGCCGGACGGCATCGCCGGACAGGTCTGCGCGGCTGTGGACCGGTCCCGTATCGACCTGGTCCGCATCGAAGACCACGATGTCGGCGATCAATCCTTCTTCGAGCCGGCCCCGATCGCGCAGGCCCAGCAGCTGGGCGGGCACGTCACTCAGCTGGCGCACCGCCTCCTCGAGGCTGATCAGCCCGAAGCGGCGTACCCCGTTGCCGAGCACCTGGGTCGTCTGGGCAAAGGTGTCGATCATGTCGAGATGGGCACCCGCGTCCGAGGCGCCGATCAGCGTCCGATCGTCGTGCCAGAGCTTGCCTCGAACGGCCCAGGATTCGTGATCGCCGCCAATCGCGACCGGTAGGAAGAGGGTCCGCAGGCCCTCGGAGAGCGCGAGGTCGAGCATGGCATCGAAGGCGCTCTTGTTCTGAACTTTACCGATCTCGCCCAGGGTCTTCCCTTTGCACGCGGCATTGGCTGGGTCGAAGACCTCGTCCACGATCATCTCGTCCCAGCGTGCATAGGTACGCAGCATTCCGGAGGCCTCGGATTGGGCACCCCGGTCGAGCTCCTCGCGGTAGGCCGGATCCTTGAGCTTCACCATGCGTTGCTCGACCGAGAGGGTGAAGAGATCCGCCCAGCCAGCCAGGGCATCGAAGACGAAGCCGCTGTGGAGGTTGAGCCTCAAGGAGGCGGGCTGAGGCACGGTCAGTGCGACGACCTCGGCCGCCGCGCTCGCGCGCGTAGTCGGTGGCCGAGAGGCGGTTCTCCATCATGATCTGGTCCTGGGAGTCGCCGGCCAGGGCATTCCAGTTGAGCGGGCGATTCGCGGCGAGCGAAATGTCCGTCATGAGCTGCATCATCTCTTGATCGAACTTCCCGAGACCCGGAAGGAATTCGATCGTCGTCCCTTCGTGGTCCGTACAGACGCCTGCGAGCTCGACGAGCTCTTTGCGGCTCGCGTGGCGCGAGGGGACGGGCTGACCCTCCGCATCGTTATGCGTCACGGCGATCGTTGTCGAGAATCCCATCCCGCCCTCGGCCAGGAAGTCCGACACGAGCTTCTTCATCTGCGCCAGCTCTGCGTCGTTGGCTTCGTGCCCGACGGCGCGCTCACCCATCACGACCCGGCGCACAGTGGAGTGGCCTACCATGAAGCCCGCGTTGACGCCGAGCCGGCCTTCGAGCTTGGCCAGGTATTCCCCGAACGAGGACCAATTCCAGCGGACGCCCTGCGCGAGGCTCTCGAGGGGCATGCCTTCGACGCGCGCCAGCATGCGCATCAAATAGCCCGAGGCGCTTGCCGTGAGCGGGGCGATACTGAAGCCGCAATTTCCGCCCAGAATCGTCGTGACGCCATGAAAGCAGGAAGGGCTGAGGATGCCGTCCCAGAAGACCTGGGCGTCGTAATGCGTATGCACGTCGATGAAGCCGGGGCTGACGATCTTACCCGTCGCATCGAGTGATTTGCGGGCGGGCTCGTCGATGTCGCCGATGGCAACGATGCGCCCATCCCGCACGCCCACATCCGTTCGCCGTGCCTTGGCGCCCGTGCCGTCGATGACGCTTCCGCCTCGGATCAGAATATCAAGCATCGTGGATCATCCAGATCGAGTTGCTCCCCGAGTGGAGATCGTACACTCCTTGGGGCGAATTGGGCATACGGCCGGAGCACCCACCAAAGGCTCCTTGTCGAGTCTCGCCGTTCGTCTCGTGGGGCCCCCGTTGACCTAATCGACTCGTGCTGCGGCTCCAGCCTTCCGGTCTGCCTCTTCAGCGGCGGTCGACGCGAAGTCCTGCTCGATGGTGCGTGAGGCCAGGAACGCGTGGGTGGCGCCCCAGACACTCGTGACCACCAGGGAAAAGAGCGAAACCCGCACCGCCTCGTCGCCGAAGCGCGCGGTCAGGAGGTCATTCGAGATCCCGATCAGCTGAGGGATCAGACCGGCGGCTACGATGCTGATTCCCAGGTGTAGGATCGCGGACGACATAGCGCGCATTCTCAATTTGGCGAGTCCCAGAGCCACGGTGTAGAGCGGTGCCAGGAAGGTGGCTCCGAGAAAGACCATGGGCGCGAGGCAGAGCAAGGCCAGATCGGTGCTTTCGACCGTCAGGAATCCGATCAGGAAGGGCACCATGAGCAAGCCATTGATGGCGGGAAGGAGGAGATACCAGCGGAGGCTTCGTGCGCCGAGTAGGTCGCCGACATAGCCGCCGAAGAGGGTGCCGAGCGCGCCGCCGATGCCGAGAATCGGGCCCAGACGGACTCCGACCCCCCCGGCCGAGAGGCCGTGGACCCGGATCAGGAACGTCGGGCCCCAGATATTGAGCGCATAGAATGCGGCGACGAAGAGCGGACCCGCGAGCATCAGATGGCGATAGGTGGGCTTCGACCAGAGATAGGCGAAGACGGCTGCTATCGGCTCCCGGTCGGCATCCGCCGCGCGGGCCTCGCTCTGGCCCCTTGCGGGCTCGCGCAGGGTGAACGAGAAGAGCAAGGCGACGGCGAGGCCCGGCAGGCCGAGAGCCACGAGGGCGATTCGCCAACCAAATTGGTCGTTGAGCCAGCCACCGACGACCATGCCCAGCAACACGCCGAAGTGGCCACCCATCGTGTAGACCGAGATCGCGGTCCCACGGCGCTGGGGCGAGAAGAGGTCCGAGATCAGCGAGTGGCTGGCGGGGCCCGTCGCGGCCTCACCGATGCCGACGCCGATTCGGGCCGCCGCCAGGACGACGAAGGATTGCGCCATGCCCTGGAGCGCGGTGAGCGTGGACCAGACCGCGAGTCCGAGGGTCACGAGCATCTTCCGCGACCGGCGGTCGGCGAGCCGCGCGAGCGGGATGCCGGCGATCGCGTTGGTCACGGCGAAGGCCAGTCCCGTCAAGAAGCCCATCGCCGTATCCGAGGCCTGGAATTCCGCCTTGATGTCGACCAGGAGGATGGAGAGAATATTGCGATCGATCAGGCTGAAGGTGAGAACGACGAAGAGCCCGAAAAGCATGTAATAGGCGTGGGCGTCCGCCGCGCGCGCGGAATTCGGACCTGGCTGGCTGGCGGAGGCTCCGGAGAAGCGGCAGGACACATTGCAGGCATTAGCCGGGCGGCCCCCGGGCTGTCAAGCGCCGTCTCGAGGGCGAGAGAGTCCGGGGTCGCTGAGCCCAGGCACTCGGAAGGGCCTCCAACCGATCCGTCGTGTGCGGTGGAGGGCCGGCGCAGCAGCGGCCGCGCGTCGAGCACCGAATGCGGAAATCTCGTGATCGAGCTTCCCCTGCTAATCTGGCGAGGCGGGGAACCGGCTGATTGCCCAGACGCGGGGTGGAGCGGATCAACCTCCACCATGTCTGAGGACGAGGAGCGGAGGGGACTCGAAATGTGAGAGCGGAAGGTCGGGCGGGGGACGTTCGTCGCAGTGGCGGTTGTGTGCCTGGTCGCTTTGATCTCGGCGACCTACTCTGCTGCGCAACAGGACCAGGGGAACACCCCGATCACGCGTCCCGTGATTTCCGAGGACGTCATCCCGCTTCGAGTGATCACCCCCATCGCGCGGGACGGCCATCGGGGTGAAGGCTTTCTGCGCAAGCCCCCTGGCAAGGGGCCATTTCCAGCCGTTCTCCTGATCCACGGTGGCCTGCCGAGACGTCCAACCGAAGTGATCAGGCAGTACACCCTCAGTACTCATCCATCGCGGTTTCTGGAGGTGGGCTATGTCATTGCCGTAATCACCTACCGCGGCCGGGACATCGACCCCACCGCTCAAACGGCATTGTCTGTGCAGGATTGTGTGGCGGCGGTCGATTACGCGAAGGGACTCCCCTACGTGGACCCCGACAGTGTTTTCGTCACGGGTACGAGTGGCGGAGGCGATCTCACGCTCGAAGTCGCCGCGGCAACCGAGGTGGCCGCAATTGTGCCGGAAGAGCCCGCCTCGATGCTGATGGCCGGTCTTGTCGTCGACAATTCCCGTGCTGCGCGTAGCGCCGACTACATTCAGCTCTACCGGACAAACAGTGATCACCAGAGATTGACGGGAAAGATTGCCCGAATCAGCAGCCCTATCCTGGTCGTCCAGGGTGATAGTGACACTCATTCTGGGCTCAACCGTTTCAACGCCGCAGTGCTCTTCCCTGAACTGCGGGCCGCAGGCAAGTCGCTCGAGGTGATCACGTATCCGGGCGAGCCTCATTCGTTTTCTTTCGAGAGTACTCCTTCGCGAACACCCCGACCGGCCGTAGCTCTCAAAGCGTTTCGAGACATCGACGCCTTCATGCGGCGACATGTCGCGACGCAGCCGCAGCCAATTGAGCCGAGTCGAGTTCAACACGTGCCGGTGGGGTCCGGATAGGATCCAGCTCCGCTTGCTTCAGCACCGCAATGATCCGTTCAATCGAAAAACGCTTCCTCTTCATGGCAGACTCATTGCCCCTCTCGTGGCCCAGCTTGCCGAGAACTCACGCTCGTGTCGGTCCGAAATCCAACTGGCAGCTCAGTGGTGCTGGATCGACAGTAGGCGTGGGTCCTCCAGGACTTGATCGGGCAACGACCTCGGACGCGATCGCGCCGGACGCAAAGACACAGCCAGGCCTCATTGATCGCCAGCGCTGTGCTGGGCACGTCTGCACAAGTCGCGAACGGCATCCGCCAAATGACAGGCAAATGCACGAGCTCCCAGCTCTTTGACGCGGGGGGCGTCGAAAACCTCGATTGAGATGGGCGCTGAGCTGTGGATCGCCTCGAGGCTCGCCAAGATCCCGACCAGATCGAGGCGGCCCTCCCCGGGCGCCAGGCGCGCGTAACGCGTCGCATACCCCAGATCTTCGGGCGGCACAGCGGGCACGTCGTTGATCTGAAACCCCGTAATCGCGCGGCCGTCGGCTCGCGCGAGATCGTCGAAGGAGCCGTCGCCAAAGTGGACGTGCCAGGTGTCGACCAGTACACCGACACGGCCGGCCGCGGCGAGCTGCGCAATGCGCACAGAGGACGGCAAATCTCGTCCCACGGGCCGATTGCGACTGAACTCGAGATGCGGCCATAGGCCGTGGCGTTCGGCTCGCTCAACCACGCCGGCGACGACCTCGGCGGCTTCGGCCTCGGTCACATCCGAATCCGTTCCGTGCAGCAAGACGTTCACATACTGCGCACCAAGGGCTTCGCCGAGCTCGAAGAGCTCCGTCTCCGGCGGCTCTTCGAAGTACGGCCCGCCCGGATCCCCGGAACCCACCCAGGCCACCAGGGCGTCCATGTCGCAGACGGCCAGCGGCGAATCGTCGAGCCGGTGCTGCATTTGTTCGAGGGACATGTCGGATTGGAATCGCGGGTGGTAGACGCTGGGCCAGAGCGTGACTCCGGCATAGCCCCCGGCCTCTGCTATTTCCAACAGCTCGTCGAAGGGTGGATTTTCGACCGAGGCGGAGCTCAACACCAGGTCGCCGGGAGCCAGGTTGCGTTGCGGCATGCAGCGTTTCCTCGAGGCTGCGGGCGTCGTCACCCGCAAATTGGATCGAACCGGATCGGGATCGCGATCGATCGTGAGTTGATCTTAGAATGCGATGACCCCGCGCGTCACCCGATTCTCATCCATATCGCTCGAGGCTCGCTCGGCTCTATCCAACCACTGGTGTCCATCCCTCATCGAGCAAGAGCCGTCCCGCCATTTGGAGATCGATGAGGAAGAAACTCGCAGCCGTGTACGACACCCCAGAAGTCGATCCCCAGGACCCGCTGCCAATCGCCGAGATCCACCCCTTCCCTCGGGAGGCGGTTGGCGGCCCGTCTCGAAGTCACGCGAGTCGGCGCGCGCGATCGGGTTCTCACGCCGCCAGCCACGGGTGGCTCGAGTCCCGAGCGCATCGGCGTGACGCGAGGCAATGCGCGAGACCGCTGAGGACTCGCGTCCGCCGACGCGTCGTTCATCGGCGAGAGCACCTACGACTACGCCGGCTTCGCGGTGGCCTCGGCGGGCGATCTGAACGGCGACGGGGGAATAGACCTCCTGATCAGCGCGCCATACAGGTCGGCGGGGGAGACATATCTGGTGTTTGGGACGGCGGTGGCGCCGGCGATTCCGCTCCTCGACACGTGGGGTGTGGTCGCCGTGGCGTTGATCCTGGCGACGGGGACCGCACTCCGGAGAGCCCGTTGACCCGGATACGCCTTCCGGGTCCGCCTCCCGCGTACAGGATCGCCTTCGACGGCTCGTGCTTCGCGAGGTGATCCCACTCGAGGCCAAGCTCCGGGAGTACCCAGGGTCCAGGCCCAGCCGGGCGGACGCTGCGCTCGTGGTCATCGAGATCATCGATGGCAATTTCTGGATCGTCCTGGGTCCGTTCGCGCTGCGGAGTGGACTGGCATGGGGGCGTGGTGGGAGGTCGCTTCTCAACGCAGCCAGCCCGGCGGCACACCCGCCCGACGCGCCCGATCCTCCAGCTGCTCGAGATCGCTCTCGGCCTCGGCCAGCTCGCCCTCCAGCTGCTCGACGCTCGGCTCCTCTTCGTTGTCGTCGGCGGCGGATAGCATGGCCGTGCGACCGACATTGCGTCCGCCGAAACGACTCGTGTCCCTGCCGCCCGCTCCCGGCTTGCGGTAGATCTGGTCGGAGAAATTCTCTTCCTCCTCCTTTGCGAATTCGATCTGGCCCCGAAGGTCTTCGATCCACTGCTGCTTCTCCTGCATCTGGGATTGCCACCAGTACCGATCGTGCCCGCCAAGGCTCGTGGGCTCTGTTGCTGAAGCGGCTGCAGGAGACGATCTCGTGGGCTCTGCGACGACCGCGGCGGGTGGAGCGGAGCCCGAGGAGTCCATCCCTTCGATCACGTTCACAGTACCGCCACTTCGCGCCTGTGCATCGGCGATCGCCGCCTCGCGGAATTCGGCGATCGCCGCCTCGCGGAATTCGGCGGGCACTTGCCCGAGACTTCCCACGACGTGTCGGTGGCCGTCCTTGTCGTCATATCGGTAGATTTCGGCTGATGCAATCAGGGGCATCATCAATATCGCCGCGCCGAGCGCGCCCGTGACAAGCGTCGTCTTGATTCGAATCATGATCCCCCCTCGATTCCCTTGAGCACGCTTCGCCGAGTCCTCGACCCCCTCGGTATCAAGGGAGATCTCGCGGCGCGCGCAAAGAACGTTGATTTCCACGCTCTGCCTATCGGCTGCGTGTTCCCGAAGCCTGGGAAGCGAGAGGATTGTCTCTCAAGTCATTGATCTGAAATGGGATTTTCCGATGCCCCCCGCCTCCGCCCGCCCTTCCAGCACCGCAGAGATCAGCTGCTCGATGATGGGTGAGGTCACCATCTCGTCATCGCCCGGGCTCCGGAGGCCGGGCCAGCAGGGCCGCGGGGGGCCTCTTGGCCTCCGGGTCTTCGTCACAGAATAACAGTGCGCGCCGTGCCTCGAGCCTATGTCACTGAACGCAGTAGGCGACGGCGCTCCGCTCTGGATCTCGACCCCCTCGAAGGTCCTGCCAACGCCCCGTTACGGGGCCAATGCGCCTCATTTGAAGTCTGCTTGTCGGCAGAGTACTCAGCGGTGGTGCGGAAGACGCAGCTTCGATTTCCTATTCTCCGAGGTCTGTATCCGGTCCATGGGTTCGGGATTCAGCCCTCGCGGTCGTGCCGACGCGGATGGCCCTGATCGAGACCGAGGGCTGGCGCGCGATCACGCGCGGGCGGCAGAGACTTTCGTTTCGTAGTCCACGAGCCGTCGGCGGGTCGGCGACTGCGATTTCATCGGGTCCGAACGGGAGGCCCACAGGAGGCTCGTGAATGCGGATCGCAATGACATTGCCGGGCATGGACCCCGGGCTCGACCGGCGGCGACTCATGGAGTGGTGCCGTCGCATCGAGGCGGGGCCCTTTTCGAGTCTGGCCTTCGGTGAACGAATGGCCTTCCACAACCCCGAGCTCATCTCGATGTTGGGGGCGTGTGCCGTGCTGACCGAGCGGGTGCGGTTGAGCACCACGGTCATCGTGATGCCGCTGCACCAGCCGGTGATGCTGGCCAAGCAGCTCGCCACCCTCGATGTGCTCTGCGAAGGAAGGCTTTCGGTGGGGCTCGGGATCGGGGGGCGGGAGGAGGATATTCGCGCCGTCGCGGCGGACCCTGCCCGGGCCCATAACGCCGCGTTGGCGGAGGACGTGGCTGTTATGCGTCGGGTGTGGCGGGGCGATGAGGTCGTTTCGGGGTTGCTCCGGCCGATCGAGCCCGCGCCGGTTCAGCCCGGCGGTCCCGAACTTCTCGCCGGTGCCATGGGGCCGCGTGCGGTTCGGCTGGCTGCCGGCTGGGCGGATGGGCTGACCGGTTTCAGCTGGGGGGCCGATCCCGGCGAGGTGGCGCCGATCTTCGACATGGCTCGGAAAGCCTGGAAAGCAGAGGGACGCCCTGCGCCGAAGCTGAACACGGGCTTCTGGGTGGCGGTTGGCGCGGGCGCCCGGGATCAGCTGGCGGGGCATCTGGGTCGCTACCTCAACTGGCTGCCCCCGGCGGAGCGCGCGCAGTCGCAGCGGGACGCCGGATTCGCAGGTTCCGCGACGCAGCTGCGCGACCGGCTGCGCCGCATCGAGGACCTGGGCGCCGACGAGGTGAATCTCGTTCCGACTTGCGGCGACCCGGACGAGGTCGATCGTCTCGCCGAGGCGGTGGGCTGACGGGCAGAGCTGGCGGGTGCTGGGGAAGTCGGTGGTCGAAGCGTCGCGTTGCTGCGATCCCCACGTCGCTGGTTCGATCGGCGCGGCTCCCCCGGATCGGAATAAATCGTCCGCAATTTCGGGTTGATTGACATACTGATCTCGGGTTCAGGCAGTCGACGCAATTGCTCCGATCCCAATCGACCAGGAGTGCCTGATCGCAGCTATTTCTCCTACTCGCGGGATCACCGAGTCGGAGCGGTGTGGGGTTCGGCATGGGGTCGCCTCGAATGGGGTCGCGGGACTCGCACGGCGCTGTTCGCTGGACGCGAGCGGACTCCGGCAAATCGAGCCAGCGCAGAGTGATCCCCCACGAGCATCCAGTGTATGATCGTCCAGTCGGCCATCTGGCGCGCCCGCACTGGCGCGCCGGGCAGCCGAAGGAGGAGCGATGCAGGAACTCGAGGGCAAGGCCGCCGTTGTGATCGGCGGCGGAAGCGGTGTGGGGCGCGGGATCGCCCTCGGTCTCGCCGCCGAGGGCATGCGCGTGATGGTCGCGGACATCGAGCGAGACAGCGCCGAGACCGTCACCAAGGAGATCGTCGAGCGCGGCGGCGAGGCCACTGCCAGCAGCGTCGACGCGACCTGCGCCGATTCGCTCGCGAGCGTCGTCGAGCGCTCCTACGACGAGCTCGGCGCGGTCCACGTGCTCTCCAACAACGCCGGCGTCTCCCTCACGAAGCCCCTCGCGGACACCACCGAGGCCGACTGGCAGTGGGTGATCTCTCTCAACCTGATGTCCGTCGTACGCAGCGTCGCCGCCTTCGTGCCGCGCATGAAGGCCCAGGGCGGCGAGTCCCACATCGTGAACACCGCCTCGATGGCGGGCCTGATCGCCGGGACGACCCGTTCGGTGCGCGTGCCCATCGGGGTCTACACCGCCACGAAGTACGCCTGCGTGGGTTATACGGAGGCCCTTCGCAACGAGCTTGCAGCGGACGGCATCGGCGTCTCGGTGCTGTGCCCGGGCATGGTGAAGTCGAATCTCGGAGCCACGTCCGCGCGCAACCGGGCCACGCAGTTCGGCGGGCCGTTCCCCGAGCCCGGCCCCCTCCCCAGCGAGCTCGAGAAGATGATGATGCCGGGCGAAGCCGTCGGCCCGATCGTCGTGCGGGGGATCCGGGCCAATCGACTCCACATCCTGACCCATCCGGAGTCGCGCCGCCTCGTCGAGCAGCGCTTCGAGAACCTGCTCGCGGACTTCGACTTCGCCAGCGACGAGACCCGCTGACGTCGTGACCCGCAGCATCGACGCGCACCATCATGCTGGCCGATGAACGAAGGTCGACTACACCCTGCCCCAACCGGCCTTCGGCAGGCCCAGGACATCACCGATGACCCTGCTCGCTGAACGATTCGAAGTCGCTTTTCCGGACACCGCGTTGGAGGATCTTCGAAGCCGCCTCGCCCGGACTCGTTTCGCTCCCGACTACGACAACGAGGACTGGCGCTACGGTGTACCGACCAGCGTGCTGTCGGAATGGGCCCTCACATGGCAGGCCTTCGACTGGCGCGCGGCGGAGGCTCGGATCAATCGCTTTCAGCATTACCGGGTGCAGATCGAAGGGATCCCGATCCACTTCATGCACCGTCGGGGCCGTGGGACCCATCCCGTTCCGTTGATCCTGACACATGGATGGCCGTGGACGTTCTGGGACTGGCACGCGACGATCGCGCCGCTGGCGGTTCCGGCGGCACACGGAGGCGACTCCGCGGATGCCTTCGACGTCGTCGTACCTTCTCTGCCCGGATTCGGTTTCTCGACGCCCCTGAATGCCTCGGACGTCAACGCGACCCGAACTGCGCACCTCTGGGTGCGGCTGATGACGGAGGTGCTGGGATACGAACGCTTTGCGGCGGCCGGGGGCGACTTCGGCAATGTTGTCACCGCCCAGCTCGGCCACGCCCACGCCGACCGGCTGATCGGGATCCATCTGCTGGGCGCGATCCCGCTGGCTCCCGCCGCACCCCTGACGCCCAGCCCGCTTGGTCCCTGGACGCAGGATTGGGGATTCCCCAGGCCCGCCTCGCCCCCGCGCGACCCGGTCCTGGCAGCTCCCCCGATGTCGCCGCCCCCCGCTCCGAGCTCGCATCGGGTGGTCCACGCAGTGGAGCCGCAGACACTGGCCGCGGCTCTACACGATTCCCCGGCAGGCATGATGGCTTGGCTGCTGAAGGGTCGTCACCACTGGAGCGACAGTCGGGGTGATGTCCGCAACTCGTTCTCTGAAGACTTCCTGCTGACGACCTTCTCGCTCTATTGGCTGACAGAGAGCCTGGGCAGCTCCATCCGGGCCTACCGGACCGGCGCGGATCATCCCTGGAAGCCGGCACACGATCGCGACCCGGTCGTCGAGGCGCCCACCGGCATCAGCTTCTTCGAGTACGACCAGACCAGCCGTTCGCGCTTCTGGGCGGCCGACTACTACAACCTCGTCCACACGGTCCATCATCCGCGCGGCGGCCATTTCTCGCCGGCCGAGGTTCCCGAGGACGTCGTCACGGACATCCGCGAGACCTTCCGCCGGCTGCGCTGAAGGGTCAGGCCGTCTCCGCAAGCAACCGCCGCGTCGCTTCGACGACACGGCGCGCCCGCTCCTCCGCACTCAAGCCCTGCGCGCGCAAGCTGGCGGTCGGCACCTCCAGGGAAATCGGAAGGTTCGCCGGGACCAGCGCGAGAAGCGCGTGCAGCGGAAACGCACCCTCTCCAGGCGGGAGTCGATCGAAAGCACCCTCGCGCGCGTAGTCGTCGGCGCTCCCTTCCAGAGGTCCGTCGCACAGCTGGAAATAGCCGATCAGATCCGGGTCGAGCTCGCGCAACGCCGCCATGCTCGTGCCGGTCCGAACGACGTGCAGTGCGTCCAGCGCGATCTTTCCACATCCCGCCGCTCGCAGGATGCGGACCGCCTGTGGCAACGCATCCGTTTCGCCGAAGCCCATGAATTCGATCCCGGTCTCGATCCCATACCGCCCGCCCAGCCTCGAAAACGCGGCAAAATTCCCGGCGACTCGCGACTCGTCGGAGTCGACGATTCGCACGTTCGCCCGCGCGGCCCCCAGCTCAGCGCCGCGTGCCAGCGCCGGCTCGTAAGCGGCCACGTCGACCTCGGCCGTCAGGGCAAACGAGGCGATCCCGTAAGCGGACACCGCATGACGGCTCATCGCCTGGCGAAGGTCCCTCACATCCTCGCTCTCGACGACAGGAAAACCGAGACCCGCTCCCGGATCCTGGGTGAACAGACAGACGTATCGGCAGCCGAGCGTGGCTGCAATCCGGACGAGCTCCGACGCGGGAACCTCCGGTGCGATCAGGTGATGCAGTGACAATGCGCGCACGGTCTCTCCTCGAACCCGTCCGATGCGGCGGAAGCTGCCGAACTCCCATGATCATCGGAGAGAGCGCCTTCTCGAGCAACAGCACACCCCAGTCATTTCGACGACCCGGCGGGAGAGGGGCGTGGGGCCGCCAGAAGACATCGACCTGCCCAGCGCCCGACGCGCGCGGCTTCGTCCTTTTCCAGTCCTGCGATTTCCTCGTTATTATCGTCGCGAGCAAAGTCGGGCAGGAGCCCATCGGTTACGTCGGCAACATCTACAAGTACTACTTAGCCTATCGCCGGCTGAGGGAGATAGAGAGGGAGCGTGGCGACACATCGTCGCAGTGAATACACTCCTCGAAGCATGATGGCGCGCCCGCGGCTGGCGCCAACTCGGTGCCAAACGTACTCGAGGCTCGCCGAAACAGCTGATACGAGACTTACAGCTCCTTCCCGGATCGAGCGACAAATCGCTCGCAAATCAGCCGACTTGCCATTCTGCTACCGGCTGGACATCCTGCAACCCAGCTTTGATCACCGACCGGCGTAGAGCGAACCAAGTTTCAGGCTGCGCGGGATCGGCAGCAGGATGGGCGATGATTGCCGAGGGATTTCGGGTGGTTCGGTTTAGGGACCACGAGCTGTATCGGCCTGCAGAGGCGTGCGCAGAGGAGGTTGCGCAGCTTGTCGGGAAGGAGCTGCCCATTGAAAGCTGGCGGACTGACGGGGCTAGGTGTAGGGGCCAGAATCACGAGATCTGCCTGTTCTCAGCGAGAAAATCTCGGACCTCGCCTAGTGCTGTTGGCTCACGGCGTGGAATCAGCATTGGAGCAGGTGCGCCTTGAACGCCCTCTGCGATCGCACTGATCATCCTGATCATTCCGAACTGGTGATCCTGTGGTGCGAAGAAGACGCCCCCTTGCCACCCGCACGAGAACCATTTCCGAAATAAGCCGGTGAGCCTCATAGCCGACGTGTAGTCGCCGCTGATGTCTGTCACTTTGGATGGATCGTAGTACTCGATCGTGCCCTCAGTCACGATGTCGAGCGACAGTGCTTCCTGGGCATAGGACATGATGTCGGAGATCTCCACCACTCCGGTTGGGCGTACTTCGATGAGATTCAGATCGGCATGAATGTGATAATCAAAGCTGCTCATCCGGTCCCCCACAGATCGCACGAGTTCCGGCTGCTGCTCGCTTGGTCCGCCCAGCAGCCCATTCCGCTGCCTCATAGCGTCTCAATGATCCCCAAAACATGCAGGAAATCAGCAGCCGATTCAACACGATTGCGTTGCGGGATCCCTGAGCCATTCAACGGCATCCTGCACCTGGGCTGACGGGCGCAGATTGACGATTTCATCTGCCCCATCTGGACGGGCGATGACGGGAATTGTGCAGGGAGAGCAGATGCGGGGCAAGAGATTCCGACACCGGGCCGCCTTTGTGACACACCGACGGCCATTGGCATATTGGAAAAACGCCTCACGCGGAAGGCAGCTACTCCGCTGGTCGCTTCGATGTGCGAATACTATCGCGTTCGATTTCGATGACTCCTCGGGAGGCGTCGCCCGGCCAGTCGCTCCACTGTGGGTGCACGGAAGCAAGTCCCCTCACCTGGTCGAAGAGCTGCGTACGGGTTCGGACGAACCTGTCGCGCTTGGATCAGGATTCGGTTCCGCTGGGCCTGCTCGCCTCGGTGTAGGGTGTTCGCTCGCGATCTAGAACCCCTCGACGCTGATGACCCGGTATGATCCGGGTGAAAGTGTCGGAAATCATGCCCAATGGGGCTGAGGGAGGCGGGGAAGCCAACGTGCAGGAAACCATTGCCTACCTTGCGCTCCAGCGGCTTCAGAATCGCTATGCGGACATCGTGACCCGCCGGAGCTGGCCCGAGCTCCAGGATCTGATGCGTGCGGATTGCGTCGTGACCGTCGATGTGATCGACCGGGAAATCGAGTTCGATGGACCCCAGGCGATTGGCGATTTCATCGCCGAGCAACTCGAGCAGTTCGATTTCTTCGAGTTCCTGATCCTGAACACCGTGATGAAGATCGACGCCGACCAGGGCACCGCGACGGCCCGGATGTACATCCAGGAAGCCCGGCAGAGCGTGGCTGACGGGCGCCGCTCCGATGTCTATGGTGTCTACCACGATCGCTTCGTGCGAGACGAGGACGGGCGATGGTGGTTCGCGGAGCGCCACTACCGGTCCTACGCTCGCACCAACTCCGCTGGCAGCAGTCGCGACCTCACGGTGTTCGAGCTTCCACAGAGAGATCTGTGACGTCGCCCTGGTCCACGGTCATCCAGGCATACGGCGCGCCGCGGCGAGTCGTGTTCTAGCCCGGCTCGCCCCCCTTCTCTGTCACCCGCTCCACACCAGCGCCGTGGGTATCGACGAGGGTGACGTTCGTGCGATCGGGGCGTGGGGAGGGTTCGTTGCCGCAGATTGCGCAGATACGGGCTCAGCCCGAGACGTTCAGCTTGTAGACCCGCTCCGCGGTCTCGTAGAGCACTTTGCGCTGCACGCGCGGGTCGAGACCGCCGAGAGAGTCCTGCACGTGCTGCTTCACGCCTGGGTACAAGCACGTCGGATGCGGGAAGTCGTTCTCGAACATCACGTTGTCCTCGCCGAGCTTCTCGATTGCCGTGGCGGCGTCCGTCTCGAACCAGTATGACGCGTATATCTGCCTCTCGAAATACTGCTTGGGTCGCAGCTCCAGGTTCTTGATGCCGTTCTCGTCGAACTGGTATTCACAGAGGTCGAGCAGGAAGGGGATCCAGCCGATCCCGCTTTCCACGGACACGAAGTCGAGAGAGGGAAAGCGGTCGAGAAGGCCGCTGAAGACCAGATTCGCGATGCTGCGCAGATTGCTCATGAAGGCCTGTGCCGAGAGCGTGGCGACGCACGCATTGTCTTCCAGGTCTATGCCGTTCCAGGCGGAGATCGACCCGCCGCCCCCGCCACCGATGTGGAAGTTGCAGGGCAGCCCGCGTTCCTGCGCCGCCGTCCACAGCGGATCCCAGTAGGGTTGGGAGAGCGTGGGCAGGCCCCAGGTCTCCGGGCCGTCGGTCATCACGAAGCCGTGCATCCCCAGCTCTTCGTGGCAACGGGTGAGCTCTTTCAAGGCCAGGTCGATGTCCCAGAAGGGGAGCAGCATCATCGGGTACAGCCGACCGTCGCCCTCCGCAGCCAGCTCGGCAATGCCGTCGTTGTAGGCGGTAATGCAGAAGTTACGCAGGGCGTGGTTCTCGAGCTGCATGATGTTGTTGCCCGCGAAGCCCAGGATGTTGGGGTAGAGAATCTGGAACGTCAGGCCATGCTCGTCCATCAATTCGAGACGCGGCTTCGCCTGGCTGGCGCCCGGGTGGAGTTCGTCGAAAGTATCGAGGCAAAGCGTGCCGTACTCCTTCTCCGCGTCCCGCTTGATCACGCAGAAGCCCATTGGCCCGAACACGATATCATCGTCGACGATCCACTGGTCCCGGCCCTCTGCGTCTCGAATCACGCGGGGCGCCTTGTCCTTGAACTTGCGCGGTGCACGCGAAGTCCACAGGTCGGGCGGCTCGGTGAAATGGGTGTCAACGTCGATGACGGGCATGCTCGCGAGCTGGGTATCCATGGCGATCCTTTGCTGTTTGGGATTCTATCAGCTCCGTGCAGCCAACTTCAAGACGAATCGAAGCGAGATGAGTCGGGTTGGATCGCCGCTTGCGTTATTCTGCCGCCCATGAATGAAGACGACGCCCAATCGGGTCTCACCGGTGCAGGGGGGGATATTTCTCCCGGCTATGCCAACTACGTGCTTGGCGTGCTGCTCACCGTCAATATCATCAACTTTGTGGACCGTCAGGTTCTCTCTATCTTTATCGGGCCGATCAAGGCGGAGTTCGGCGTCTCCGACACCTCGATGGGCTTTCTGGTGGGCTTTGCCTTCGCACTCTTCTACACGATTGCGGGCATCCCCATCGCGCGCTGGGCTGACCGGAGTACCCGCCGCACCATCATCGCGATCGGGCTAGCGCTCTGGAGCGCCATGACCGTGGCCTCGGGCCTGGCCAGGAGCTTCCTGCATCTGGCCCTCGCCCGGGTCTTCGTGGGCGTCGGCGAAGCTGCGGCGAGCCCGCCCTCACACTCCCTGCTGTCGGACTACTTTCCCGTCAACCGGCGCGCGACCGCGATTGGAATCTATGCCTCCGGTGTCTACCTCGGAAGTGCAATCGCCTATCTCTTCGGTGGGTTCCTGCGCGCCAACTTCGATTGGCGAATGGCCTTCTTCGCCCTGGGAGCGCCCGGACTGCTATTCGCTCTCATCATCCGTTTTACGGTGCGTGAGCCCCGTCGCGGCCGGACCGAAAAGAACGCCGGCTCGACGGCGACGACGACGCTCGGGGAAACCCTGCGCTACCTGCTCACGTGCCGCTCCTGGGTCTACCTGATGCTGGCCTGCTCGGTACTGTCGATCACCGGCTTCGGCGTCCTGATGTGGAGTTACGAATTCTACGGTCGTGTCCACGAGATGGCGCCCATCGAACTCGGTATCTGGCTGGCCCTGGTCGTTGGGGGCGGCGGGAGCCTGGGGGTCTACGTTGGTGGGTGGATCGCAGACCGCCTCGGGGAAAGCGATCCGTCCTGGTACTTGCGTCTTCCCGCCGTCGTCAACCTCGTGAGCCTTCCCTTCGCCTACGGCTTTGTGATGTCCGATGGGAGCACTCGATCACTCGCCTTCTTCTTCGTCTTCTACACCTGCATCAACGTCTACGTGCCCGCGATGCACGCCATCAACCAGAATCTCTCCAAGCTGCGCATGCGCGCCACCACCGCGGCGATCACCCAGTTCATCACCAGTCTCGTCGGAGCGGGATTGGGACCGTTCCTTGTCGGCCTGATGAACGATCTCTTCGCGCAGCGCTACGGCGACGAGGCGATCCGGTACTCCTTCGCCGTAATCGCTGCCAGTGGAGCCATCGGCTCGGTTTTCCTTTATCTGGCGAGCAATAGCCTCGGCGCGGATCTCGAGCGGGCTCGCTGCATGAACGGGGCATGAAATCGAAGCGGAGCTTCCGGATGATGCCTTCGCGTTGTCGCTGCGCCCCAGGGCGGCCTTCGGGCACTGCGCTGGCGCGCGGGTCAGTCGAAGACGATCACACTTCGGGCGGCGGTCCCCTTGCGCATCTCGTCGAAGCAGATGTTGATGTCTTCGAGGGGGCGACGCGCGGTGATCAGTTCGTCGATCAGGAGCTGGCCGTTCAGGTAGAGGTCGACGTAGCGCGGCATGTGCACGCGGAACGAGTTCGAGCCCATCATCGAGCCGATCACGCGCTTCTCTTCGATCACCATGGAGAGGCCCGGGACCTCCACGTCCACACCCAATGCGATTACGCCGACCCACACCGCGGTACCGCCGCGGCGGACCATGTCGAAGGCCTGGCGCGCGGTCTGCTTGAGGCCGATGGCCTCGAAGGCCCAGTGGACGCCGCCGTCCGTCATTTCGCGGACGCGCTCGGCGACCTCGCCTTCGGTGGCGAGCACGCCATCGGTGGCGCCCACCTTACGTGCCAGATCGAGCTTCCACTCTTCGGTGTCCACCGCGATGATGCGGCCCGCGCCGGCGACGCGGCAACCCTGGATGATGCTGAGTCCGACGCCCCCGCAGCCGATCACCGCCGTCGTCTCGCCGGCCTGGATATCTGCCGTGTTGAGCGCGGCACCGAAGCCCGTGGTGACTCCACAGCCGATCAGCGCTGCGCGGTCGAAGGGCATCTCCGGCTTGATCTTCACGAGCGCGTTCTCGGGCACGAGCATCTGCTCTGCGTAGGAAGCGAGCTGCGAGATCTGCAGCAGACGCTCGCCATCCTTCGAGAGGCGCGGGGTGTCGTCGTGCGCGCGATCGAACATCATGCCCCCGCAGAGATTGGGGCGTCCCGTTGTACAGAACTCGCAGACGCCGCAGAAGATCGAGAGGCAGGCGATGACCCGGTCGCCGGGCTTCACGTAGGTCACGTCCGAGCCGACCTGCTCGACGGTCCCTGCCGGCTCGTGACCCATCACGCACGGGCACGGAACACCGAGCTTGCCCTCGATGATGTGGAGGTCGCTGTGGCAGACGCCCGAGGCGGCGGTCTTGAGCAGCACCTCACCGGCACGCGGTTTGTCGATCGTGATATCCTCGATCGTGAGGGGGGCGTTGTTCTGGCGAAGGACTGCGGCTTTCATGGTTGCTCCCGTGATTGCTGGCTGTGTTGTTGGGTCTAGTTATTGGGTTTAGCTGCTGGGTGCGAGCGTTGCGAGTAGTGGGATGATAATCCTCAGGGCGCCGTGTCCACACGGCTCAGCCGAAAGACCCGGATATTTCGGTCGGTTCGCCTCTCGTAGACGTGGATCATCGGGACTTGGGCTCTGATCTCGTTCCAGACTCCGTCCTTCTCTTCGTCGCTGAGAGCCTGGGCCCGGGCGCGGTAGCGTTCACCCGAGACCTGCACCTCGACATCGGGATTCGCTTCGAGGTTGTAGCGCCACGCCGGATGTTTCTGCTGGCCCATTGCGCTCGCCACGATCAGCCGGTCGCCTTCGTGTTCGACGCATGTAAGGTGGACCGAGCGTTGCTTCCCCGAGCGGCGGCCGGTCATCGTAATGGTGATCATCGCCTTGCCGGCGGGCCCCATGGTCGAGAAGCGTCCGTTCGTCGCCCTCATGATCAACGGATCGAGCGGAGAGCAGATCGTCCTGATCAACCAGGTCGAAACCGGGTTGGTCACGAGCTTGACCAGAAGATTGTCGGTGGGATCGGGCGCGTCTGACATTCCTACCCTCTCGGCTTCGTTCCTGATTTCTTCTTCTGCCGCCGAATTCCGGCGACCGGAATTCGAGTGTCCGGGCTCCGGTTTCTGGAGACTACGACAGCGTGTCGCAGGTTGCCGGGCCCGAAACCGGTGTGAGACGGATCTACATGATGACCGGCAGGAACGTGCTGCCATGCCTCTTGGGTCTCGAGGGCCTCGATTTTCACCATGTTTTCTTCCATCTTGATCATCTGGAAACGGAAGTCCTCGATGGCTCATCCTCTTGGGATCAGGATATCGAACGAGGGCGTCGCAGCGAAGCTTCGCGCGATGAAGACTCAACACCACAAAGGAGGAAGAGACGTCATGACCGAAGACGAACGAAATGAATCGATCGCCCAGATCAAGGGTGCCTTGACCATTCCCGAAGAGATCGGAGACGACTTCGGAGGCTTTGTCGCAGACACGGTGATGGGCGGCGTCTGGAGTCGCCCCGGTCTCTCTGCGCGTGAACGCAGCCTGATCACCATCGCCGCGCTGACCGCGCTCGATCGTCCCCACAAGCTGGAGCTCCACCTCGGGCTCGGGCTCGACAACGGCCTCGACAGGAAGGAGATCTGTGAAGTCATCATGCACATGGCGGTCTATGGCGGCTTCCCCGTTGCGGTCGAAGGGATGCGCATCGCGAACGAGATCTTCGACGGACGCGCCTGAAAGCCGACCGACGCCGCGATCACCGGGACGATTGTTGCCGGCGACACCAGCCAGCCTTGGAGCGCGAGATGTGCGAACGCCCTCGTGGATGTCGAGCTCAGCTGCGCCCCGAGTGATGGCGAAGGCATTTTCTCGGGTTTTCACGCCGACCAGGAGCGATTTCCGGATCTGTCCGACTGTTCGGATATGGCAAACGGTGTCTTCGAGGAGCTCTACTGCGCGGCCGTTCGCCCCTTCCGTTTCATTTGCACAAGACCCAACCGCGGACATTCCCGAAAGACGCAGCTGCTTCGTCCTATCCTCCCCGACCGTTTCGATGTCGACTGCGCCAGCGCGGGTGCGGGCAGTCGATGCAGGCTGCGTTTCCCCGTGTTGGGGCCTGGTTCCCTCGCACGGTTCCTGGTTGACGGAAGCGTACTCAGCGGTGGTGCAGAAATCCCTGCCTTTATCGATCATCCGCCCTTGCATCGAGCTCATCGATGACGACACGATTCGTAGGGGGATATTTCAAACAGGAGGATTAACGATGGTCGAAAGTGAAGCAACACGTGCTTTGTCGAGAATCGAGCCCTTCGATGAGCTCGATTTCTTTCGCGAGCCCTTCGGGCTGGCGAGGTTGATGGGGAGAGGTTGGCCTTCGATCCCGAAGGCTGCGCAGTTCGTGCCCGCGGTCGACATTTCCGAGGACGACGACCAGTACGTGATCACCGCCGAAGTTCCCGGCGCGAAGAAAGAGGACGTAACCGTCGAAGTTCACGACAACGTAATGACGATCCGAGGTGAGAAGCGCTCGGAACGCGAAGAGACCAAGGAGCAGATGCGCTACGTCGAGCGAACCTACGGGTCCTTCAGCCGCTCTTTCACGCTGCCCGCCAATGCGGCGGGGGATCGCGTGAATGCCACGTTCGTGGACGGCGTGCTCAGCGTCACTGTCGCGAAGGCCGAGGAGTCGAAGCCGAAGGTCATCTCGATCAAGTAGACGTGGGTGGAGAGACCTGCCCGGAATGCAGCCCTCGGACGGGTCTCTCCACTTTGACATTGGGAGTCAGTTCTCGAGCTCTTGCAGCGGCTGTTCGGGCTGTTCGACGATCGCGTTCTTCGTGATGCCCGCGCGGCGCTTGCCCCGCTTGTGCGGTGATCGCGAATCGGACCGAAGAAAATTGGTCGGGCCCAGCGCTGATGGAAGGGGCATTCGGATCGCTCGTCGGAGGCCGGCCCGCCGATCGACGCGAAGCACCGACGGTGGTTCGATTGATGCCGGCATCACCGTAACCGTATTGCCGACCGGCCCACTTCCGCCGGATGCTGCCTTGTTCGGCGTCACAGACACCGCGCGTTCCGCTGGGTCGGCATCTTCCAGCGTCATGCCCTGGAGTCGCCGGGCGGTGCTGACATCCCCTCGTCCGATCGTTTCGCCCGGGCCTCGTGGCTCCGACCGAACGCCGCATTCGGCGGCACTGCGGACGACTCGTGGCGTCACCAACTCGATGGGGAACGGGGACAATCCCGTTTGCTATCGTTAGGTTGCGTCAAGTCATGTCGGATCTGCAACTTGCCCGCGAGCCGGATGGCGCGGCAGGTGGTGGATCTCCAGGCCAGCGGCCCGTCGGGCGAAATTCGCGGGAAGCTCACGCCGGACACGTCAGCCTCTGCCGTCCCTGCGCCGGATCGGAGGCCCGGTCGAGGGATTCGATGTTCGTCCAGATCTTCGGGGACCGCCGATCGGACCGCGCTACGTTCATCGCCGCGTTCCGGTCACTCGGCCCGGTAGGGCGACTGTCGCCTCGATCGATTCCTGGAACGACGCCGGAATCGAGGAGTATGCGATTCACTTCACAACGTCACTGGAGAGCACCAGTGGCCAGGAGATTCGAATGACCCGACTCATGATGCGTTTTGATCTGCGCGTCCCGCCCTTCGCGAAGACGAGCTTCGCCGCCCAGCACGCAGCCATGCTCGAGATGGTGAGCTGGGCCGATCGCGTGGGCGTCGAGTCGGTTCCTCTCTCGGAGCACCACGGTGATCCAGCGGGGTTCAGCTCCGCGCCGCTCACCTTGGCGGCGGCGGTGCTCGGACGCACCAGCCGGCTGAAGGTTTCGATCCAGGCGGCCCTGGTACCGCTGCACGATCCGGTTCGACTCGCCGAGCAGCTCGCTACGATCGACTGCCTCGCCCCGGGTCGGCTGTCAGTGGTGCTGGGCGCCGGTTATCGCGAGGCCGAGTTCGAGATGGCAGGCATCGAGCGAAGCGATCGCGGGCCGCTGCTCGAAGAGTGCGTCGCGGTGCTCCGCTCCGCCTGGAGCGGCAAACCCTTCGAATGGCGTGGACGCGAGATTCTCGCCACGCCCCCGCCCGCGACCGTTGGCGGTCCGGAGATGTTCGTCGGGGGCAAGACCAAGGCCGGAGCGCGCCGGGCGGCGCGAATGCGCTGCAAGTTCAGCCCCGCGGCGTCGGGCCTCGACGTCATCGGTGCCTATTTCGATGAGAGTCAGCGGATCGGGTTCGAGGGTGCAGATGTCTACGGGTGTGTGACGCTGGATGAGTTTTGTGCGCAGCACAGCTCGGAGGGACCAGCCCCGCCGGGCTTCATCATGCTGGCAGAGGATCCCGAGAGCATCTGGACGCGGATCAGCCGCTATGCCGAGTACGACTCGATGACGTACTCGGCCTGGCAGGAAGACGGTGTGGCCTCGGACTGGGCCATGCCCGGCGTCGAGAGCTGGGAGCAGCTGCGCGACAGCGGCCGCTACCTGGTCGTCACGCCGCAGCAGTGCCTGGCACTCGCCGCGCGCGACGGGCAGCTCATGTTGCACCCGCTGATGGGCGGAATCGAGCCCGAGCTCGCGTGGCAGAGCCTGCGACTCTTCGAGGCCGAGGTGCTGCCTCATTTGACGCTGTCCTAGCAGGCCGTTGAAGAACCCCCGCGGAGCCAGGTGGGTGGATTTCGTGCGAGATCAAGGCGCGGAAGTGCAGCCCTAGCTGGCTAGGGCAAGCTTTCGCAACGCAGAGATCGTGCGAAAGACGCGTGCCTGGCGACAGCGGGGGTTCTTCAACGGGCAGACAGCCTCGCGGTGCGGCGCAGGAAGACGATCCGCGTTCTGGCCGGCGTCGACCTGAGCTGGCCGCACAGCCAGGTCGACTCAGTCTGCGCTCTCGAGCTTTTGCAACTCCGAGAAGGACATCTCCCGGACCGTCGGCAGGCGATCTTCGCTGGGCTCCAGAAAGCGCAGTAGCCACACACCGCGGTCGTGGCCCGCCGTGTCGAGCCAGTTGGTGCCGGGTAGTTCGGGATCGCGATGCGAAACGATGATGCGGATCGAGCCATCCGGCTGATAGGTCGCCGTATGCTTGTTGACGTGGATCTTCGAGTAGCGGTAGTCGAAGGAGCCCCCCCAATAATCGTTCAGCGAGAAGCTCCAATAGCGACATTCGGGCGGCATCACGTCGACGACGAGAGCCCGGTCTTCCGCGCAGATCCACCAGCCACTGTTGTAGAGCTGGTCCGGAATGCCCAGGGTCTGGGCCGCCCGCTCCCGGTCTCCGGGGTTCAGCACGTTCGGCCTGGGAACCCACGCATCCACGGTGTCGAAGAAGACCTTCGCGCTCCCGCGCATGAAGCGAAGCGAGCGCCGAAAGGCTCCGACCACGAACTCGGGGGTCAAGGTCGGCGGTTTTTCACGGCTGAGACACTCGATCCTGAGCACCGAGCGTTCCTGCTCGAGCTTTCGGCTGAAGGTCTCGCGCACCATCAGGGTCGTGGCATCCTCGGCCAGCGGAATCCAGTTTCCCGGATGCTCCCGCTGGCTGAGGATGACCTCGAAGCAGCCCTGATCGTCCAACTCGAGATCGTCGAGCTTGACGTAGGCGATCGTCCGGCGGCCGCCCTCGCGCCCCAGGGACCCGCCGTAGACGGCGATGCTCATGTAATGGCTATCGCCCCTGCGACCCCAGACGCGATACTCATAGGCACCGCTGATGTAGGCGTTCGAGTGGTGGTTGTCGGGGTTGTCCCAGCCGCTCTTCTGCGTCTCGCACAGGCTCGCCACGAAGACGGGCAGACGCGGATCCCCGCCCTCCATGATCTGTTCGAGACCGAAGCGCACCATTCTCGACAGATAGCGATGGCCCTCCGCGAGATCGATTGGCGCGTCGGGAGCCAGCTCGCGAAACAGGTCACTCCCGGCCTCCTTCAAGCCGTCACAATAGTCCCGCCAGGCATCACCCGATTTCAAATACTCGACAGGTTCGCGGTTCGGATCCATCTGCTCTTCTCTCCTTCTTTCTCCTTCGAACTATCGAGTTTTCGAGTTTTCGAGTTATAGAGCTACCGCGGCATCGAGGCATCGCTTCGGGTGAAGCCGAGATCATTCGGGCGCCGACCCTTGCGCTGCGCCCGTCTCCTTCTCCCATCCAAAGCGCTCGAAGAGCGGGGCCAACTCTTCGTGCAGCTGCTCTCGCGGCGGACCGAGACCCGCCTCGTAGCGATGGCCGCTCGTATAGCCGCGCGCCTCTTCCTGCTCGGCGTCGAGGAAGCGGGCGTACTCGGGCGTGATCTGCCAGCCGAATCGAGCGTAGATCTTCTCGATCGTGGTTCGAGGCTGGGAGATCAGATCGCCGAACTCGGGCACCGCATGGGATGCCTCGGGCAATTCGTCGAGGACCTCGAAGGCATATCGGTAGGTCTCGATGCCACTGCGACGCAGCCATTCCACTGATTCTTCGATGTCCCGCGAGTCGGCGCCCAATGCGATCCATCCCTTCTGCAGCATATTGATCAGGCTGGGAATCGTCTCGTAGGGGTGGCGTACGGGACAGATGAACTTCGCGTCGGGAAAGGCCTCGCGCAGGCTTCGCATGCGGAACGTGAAGGCGGGATTCTTGCTGAGCAGAATCTTCGGCGCTTCGCCTCCGCCGTCGGCGCGTCGACCCTCGAAGTAGAGCTGCCGCTTCACGCAGGCCGTGTAGAAGCCGAGCTGTCGGCGTCTCTGCCTGGCGGTCGCCTTCGAGTCGAGGTCGCCCAGATGCGAGAGCATCGAATTGTACGGAAACAGCACACTGATCGTGCCGGAGCCGCAGGTGTGCAGATGTAGAAAGCCGTCCTCTTCGGCGCCGCCGAGACGCCAGTCGTGCATGCGCCGAGCCTTGGCGAGGGCGGCGTCCTGGCGTCCGTTGATGCGCGCCTCGAGAGCGCCGCCGAGCCAGCGTCGATCAAAGCGAGCCAGGGCCGCCACGATCTTCTTCTGGACGATCGACGGCAAGATGATCTGCCAGGTCCGGAAGTAGGAGAACCGCGCATCGCCGGAGAGCAGCCGAAACAGGTTCGTGGTTCCGCTGCGCGCATTTCCGATGATGAAGACCGGCGTCTCGACTTCGACGCGTCGAAAGCCGGGAAAGAAGACGTGGTCGAGGGCGAAGAAGATCGCGTCCCACACAGCCAACAGCGGAAAGCCGATGGCCAGGGCCCAGATGAGCCGGCGACGCCGTCCACCCGAGGGCTCGCGAAAGGCTCGTCGGAAGACCCGCCAATACGTATCGAAATCGAAATACATGTCTGCCCCGGAGTGACGCGGCCCGGGCGTCCATTCTCTCATCCGCGACGCCGCTTGACAAGCGGCGCCCGCTCGATAGCCGCGCCGACTCGGAGAGACAGCACAGCGAAAGTCTCGCCCGGGAAGCGGGCCGCGAACCATCGACTACGCCCGTCGACCCTTTGCATTGCGAGGGATTGCTGGGCGGAGAGCCCCTTCGAGAGCGACAGCTGGATGCGGGGAACCCCGGCTCGTGAGGCGCTGGATTGCTGTAGGATCATCCACCCCCACGACAACCCCGTTGAACATGGGGCTCGCTCCGCTCGAGTCTACACCGGGAACTCCCCGATCCCTCTGGTGTGTAGAGTCGACGAAGTTGGCAGTAGACGCTCTCTGGTGTGTAGACCTTCTTGAGGTCGTAGAGGTAGTGGAGCCACCAGTAGAGGTGGACCCCTACCAGCGCCTTCTGAACGTCGAGTCCAGCGACACCTTCCCCGTTATGTGCGGGCACCACAGAGCCGTCTAGCCGCCGTCTAGCGCGGATCCAGGCGGAGGAAGTACCTAGGTGCGAAACCGGACAGGGCCCGAGGAACCAGAGGGATGTTGTGCTCGCCCTCTACGCGATCGTGCTCCGCACCCGTTACGGGGACGGCTCGATAGTCGCCCTTGTCTCCATCTAGCGTAACGTGCACGTCCGGGTTCTCGAGCGCTTCGTCGTACCAGCCCCGGGTCCAGTGGTTGGTCGCGACGTAGAGCTGGTCATCGCTCTGCAGGCGGGACACGACCCGGTCGTGAGGACTTCCATTTCGATCGAAAGTGGTGATGACGAGGATCGGCCCGACCGTGGGCTGGAAGTACCCAAACAACGACTCGAAAGCGACGACGATTCCCACGTAGACCAGCACCACGATCGCAGCGATTTTCAAGACCTTCATCGATTGGATCCCAGGGGCGCAGAGACTCCCGAGCCCGACCGCTGACCGTCAACGCGGGGTCGCAGAGTCCCGACGCCATGATGCTACCGAATCCGGGACGTGCCCATCGGTGCTGTAAGTGGATCCAGTTGCAGCACAGCCCCTCTGTGTCCTCCACCGCCGCCGACGCCCTCTCTCCCGAGGTGTGCCGCATCGTGCTTGTGGCGGGCCGATGGGCAGTCTAGGGTGCCGGGGCTGGCGTGGGGTGTTGGGGTCCGCTGTGTAAGGTGGTCCGGTGGGTTTTGCGCGTGGTTTTCCCTGTGGCTGGGTTGGGGCAGGGACCTTGGCGCCTCGGGAGACGTGCCCACCAGGGAACTTACGCCCCTCGATGTCCTCTGTAACCATCCGTGAGATTTGATGAAGATCAGTACGCCGAGGCCACAACGTGCGTGCTCCAGGGAGGAACACACCATGCAATCCAGGATTCTCGCTGCACTCGTGCTTCTGGGCGCCGCGATCGGATGCACGAGCGACGAGGGAGGAGAGGACCTTGCCGTTTCCGGCTGCGAAGCGAAGGGACCGGTTCGATCGATCTGTGGCTTCCAGAACCCCGAGGATCTCGTGGCGCTGCCCGGTGGGGCAGCGATCCTCGTGAGTGAGTACGGCGCGATGGAGGGCGATCGCCCGGGCGACCTGGCTCTGTTCGTGCTCGAGACGGAAGCGCGGCGCGTCGTCTTTCGCGGCGGCGACGCCGACGGAACGGAATCTTCCTGGGGTGATCCGACCTGTCCCGGTCCGCCGCCCCCGGCCTTCAGTCCCCACGGCATCCACCTCTCGAACCGGCCGGACGGCGCGCACCAGCTCCTCGTCGTCCAGCATGGCGGTCGAGAATCCATCGAATTCTTCGAGGTGCAGGGCAGCGGCCAGGACTTCGACGTCAGCTGGCGCGGCTGTGTCGTCGCCCCGCACGACGCCTGGCTGAATTCCGTGGCGGCACTTCCCGAGGGCGGCTTCGTGACGACGAACATGATGCCTCGCTCGGCCGCCGGAGAGGACCTGGCGGAGGCCTTCGTGCGTGGCGACCTGAGGGGCTATGTCCTCGAATGGCAGCCGGAGAGAGGCTTCCAGATTCTCAAGGGCACGATCGGCCCGATGCCGAACGGCATCGAGGTCTCCGCCGATGGACGAAAGATCTTCCTCAACAGCGCGGGCGATGGCGAGGTGCGGCGCATCGACCGGACCAGCGGGACGATCGAGGCCCGCGTCGCCGTGCCCGCCCTCGACAATGCCCGCTGGGCGCCCGACGGCCGTCTGCTGGTGGCGTCCGTTCTGGCGGCGGTCGACGGTTTCCAGGACTGTCTGGAGCTCGCAGCGGGCGAAAACTGTCCCATGCCTTTCCAGATCGTGGCAGTCCATCCCGAGTCGATGCAGACCGAGGTGCTCTACACGAACCCGGGTTCTCCGATGGGCGGCGGCACGGTCGGCCTCCAGATTGGTCGCGAGCTGTTCATCGGGTCCTTTGCGGGCGACCGGATCCTGCGCGTGGATCTCGACTGAGCGTCTGAGCAGAAGCAGGTCAGTGCGCTCCCGAGGCCCCTGCGTCATGTCTTGTCCAGCGACTCGCGGCTGGAGGCTTGCGATGCTCGATGGTCGACATGGCCGGATGGATCAGGCCGGATCGATCATCTGCTCCTTGAGGTAGAGCGAGTCGATGTACTCGTGCACCGACTGGATCAGGCCGTCGCGCACCTCGAAGACCAGGCAGTGGTCGGTCTCGTACTGCTTGCCGTTCAGGCCCGTCGAGCGATGGGTCATCTCGACGACGACGCGATCGCCGGCGGAGATGACACTTTGGGTCTCGAGGTCGTAGGAGTCCATGCCGGTCGTGAAGAGTCCCTTGTCGACGGCAAAATAGCCATCGAAGATCGCGCGGCGGCCCTGAAAAAATCCCGGCCAGGGCAGCGACGGGGGCGTCCGCCAGGTGGCGTCTTCCGCGAAGGCCGCGTAGGCGGCCTCGTGGTCTCCGCTCTTGATGTTTTCGAGGTACTCGAGGACGTGGGCTTCGTTGTCGTTCGCCATGGGCATGGGATGGAAGCTCCTGTTCGGGTTCGCAGCTCGAGGCTGGGCTCGGCAAGCAAAGCGCTTCGGGGCAGAATGCGCCAATCGATCACAGATTGGCACCCGCCTTCAACGATCGGGCCCGGGCTCGGGTTGGGGGGGGGGCAGGGAGCCAACTCTGCGCGAGGAATGCTCGTCCGCCGTCGTGGAGCTCTCCGAGCCGATGCGGATCCGGCCCTCAGATGCGCCGGAACTTGACCAGGGTGATCTCGTCGTTCAGCGGCTCGAAGACCGCCTCGACGGGTTGGTCGGCGCGAATCTCCTCCGCTGGACAGTCGAGCAGCTGGCTCTGGAAGTGGACGCCCTCGTCCATCAGCACGTCGATCACGTTGTAGGGCAGCTGGTCCTGCAAGGCCGGCAGCGTGGGGCCCCGGACGATGGTCCAGGTGTAGACGCGCCCGCGGCCGCTGGACAGCTCCCAGGAGAACTCGCGGCTATAGCACTCTCCGCATGCGGGTCGGGGATAGTGGCGCCAGGCGCCGCACTCGGAGCAGCGCTGGAAGCGCAGCTCGCCGCGGCGAGTCGCCTGGTAGAACTCGAGGTTGTCCAGGCTGGGAAGCGGCAGCGGAAGTGTTTGCGTGATCACGGCGTCGCGCAGATCGCTCATGAGTCTCTCCTCAGGATCACCGCCCCCGTCGGATCCGTGTTGGCACCGGCAACCAGCACGAGTTCGCAGTCGGCGACCTGCGCGGTCGAGCTTCCGCGGATCTGACGCACGGCCTCGAGGTCGTTGTTGACGCCGTGGATGAAGGCCTCCGAGAGCTGGCCGCCATTGCTGTTGGTGACGAGGCGGCCGTCCGGCCAGGCCAGGCCGCCGTCCTCTACGAAGGGACCGCCTTCGCCACGCTTGCAGAAGCCGTAGTCCTCGAGCGCGATGATCACCAGCGATGTGAAGAAGTCGTAGAAGAAGGCCGCGTCGATGTCGGAGGCGGCGAGTCCCGACTGCTTCCAAAGACGCCGCCCGACACGCGCCGCCGAGTCGTCGTCGCGGGCGCGCGAGAAGAGGGTCGAGAGGTGCATATGGTGTGACCCCGCAGCCATCGCGCCGGCGTGGATCAGAGCCGCTGGCTGCGCGAGGTCGCGAGCGCGCTCGGCGCTCGTCACGATCATCGCGCAGGCGCCGTCGGTCTCGATGTTGCAGTCGAACAGACGCAGCGGATCGGAGATCATTCGCGAGTCGTGGTGATCCTGAATGGTCATGGGCTGCCGCATCACGGCATCGGGATTGCGCATCGCGTGTCGACGGAAGGCGACGGCCACCTCGGCGAACTGGTCCTCGTTCGTGCCGTAGTCGATCTGGTGGCGCTTCGTGATCATCGCCATTTCCTGGAAGGCGCTCACCAGGCCCTGGGGTACGTGCCATTGGTTGAGGCCGGGTAGCTGTGTCTCCAGCCGTTCCCAGTAGCGACCACCCAGCTTGGAGTCCTTGCCGAAGACGGACTTCTTGCCCCGCGCCCGAGAGCGGTAGACGACGATGGTCTCGGCCATCCCGGCCGTGATCGCCGTCGCGGCCAGGACGAGAATCGAGGCCGATCCGCCACCGCCATAGGGTGTGCCGGCGAACCACCGCAGCTCCGGATTGCCGAGCAGGGTCAGCAGCTGTTCTTCCTGGGTGGTGTCCATGTCGTAGCGGACCAGGCCGTCGATCTCGCGCGGCGAGATGCCCGCGTCGGCGCAAGCGTTCCAGATCGCCTCGACTGCCATGTCCGGCTCGGATCGGCCGAGCGCCTTCCCGTACGGGGTTTGGCCGATTCCGACGATTGCGGCCCTGTCGCGTATGCCTTCCACGCTGCCCTCGCTTCGCCCGCAGATGTCGATCCGGAGCGGCTCGCTCGCTCTGGCTCTAGTCTTTGTTGTCTCGCGGCACGGGCGGACCGAAGCCGACATGCCCTTCGACGACGGGGCGGAACGAGCGCTCGATATGCTCGAAGGCGTCGTCCAGGCTCCACGGCCCGGGCGCCGCGATTTCTCGGATCACTTCGGGATTGTTGTAGAGCGAGATCTGGTACCCCGTGGCACCGATGACCCGGCCGTTCAACCAGCCCGATGCCTCGCTCGCCAGGTACACCACCGGGGGGGCGACGTTGTCCGGAGAGAGCAGCGCGTTCTGCTCGGTGAGCCCGAGACTTTCGCGTTGGGCGACCGGGATGGTGGAGGTCATCCGCGTCGCGGCGCCCGGCGCGATCGCGTTCGCCGTCACCCCATAGGGCCCGAGTGCGTTTGCACAGGAGTAGGTGAACCCCACGACCCCGAGCTTTGCCGCGGCGTAATTCGGCTGGCCCGGCGCGCCGTGCAGACCGGAGCCCGAGGTGAAGTTGATGATCCGGTAGGAGCCCTTGCGTTCCTTCCGCCAGTAGACGGACGCGTGTTTCGTCGTGTTGTAGGTACCCTTGAGATGCACGCGGATCACGTCGTCCCATTCCTGCTCGCTCATGTTGAAGAGCATGCGGTCGCGCAGGATGCCGGCCACATTGACGAGAACGTCCAGCTGCCCGAACTCCTCGATGGCGCTCTGGATCAGGTTTTCGGCGGCGCCGTGGTCGGCCACGTCGTCGAAATTCGATTTTGCGACACCCCCGGCCGAGATGATTTCCCCCACCACCTGGTCCGCCGGCTTGGTGTCCTCGCCGACTCCGTCGACGGAGACTCCGAGGTCGTTGACGACGACCGCGCAGCCCTCGGCGGCCATGATCCGAGCTAGCGATGCTCCGATGCCCCGACCCGCACCGGTGATGACAGCGACACGCCCGTCCAGCCGACCCATCTTCGATCCCTCCAATATGTTGGAAGCTGGGCGCACGACGCCCCGCGAGTCACCCCGATGAGATCATTACCGGGGGTCAGAAGCTCCGAATACGTTAGCGCCACCGAAACTGTGGGTCGCCACCTCGCGGCGAGCGCCCTTCGCAGGCTGGCCGGGTCCCAGGAGCCGGGGCGAGCCGTCGATGGGCGCTCCAGCTCGGGTTCGAATCACCCGCCCGTCGGGCGCAGCGCGTCGAGCCGGCGCTTCGCCTCGTCGTAGAGGTCGTCGGCGAGCCCGCCCGCGCTGGCAGCCCGGACGTTGGCGTCGAGGTGGGCGGGGTTGCTGGTGCCGACGATGATGGTGTGGATGTCGGGGTGGCTCAGGGTGAAACGGAGCATGAACTCCATCCGGGACAGGCCTTCGGTCAACTCGTCGAGCTTGGCCTCCTGCCAGAGGTCGCGCTTCGCGAGCATTGCATCGCGCCAGAACACCGGGGCGTCCTCGAGGTTCTGGTCGGGAGCGGGTGCGCCGCGCGCGACGCCGCCGCGGATGATCGTGCCCGCGCCAGCCGCCGCGGCGTCGGCGATGATCTGCTCGTGATCGCGTTCGAGGCCGGAGTAGGGGATCTGAAAGGCATCGAAGACGCCCATCTCGAGGTGGTCGCGTAGATCCGGGAGAATTCCAGACATCCCGATGAAGCGCAGCTTGCCCTCGCTCTTCAGCGCCTGAAGTGTGCCGACGACATCCGTCTCTTCGATCTCGACGCGTGGCGGGCTCATGTGTACCTGGACGAGATCGAGATGGTCGGTGCGCATGCGGATGAGACTCTGCTCCACTGCGGCGCGCACGTTCTCAGCGGTGAAGAGGTGTACGGGTCGACCATCCTTCAGCTCGAAGGGAATCTCCACCGGGCAGCCGCACTTGCTCGCCAGGAAGAACTCGTCGCGACGAGTCGAGATGGCCTCGCCGATCAGCTCTTCGGAGCCCCCGTAGTCGGGTGAGGTGTCGACGAAGGTAATGCCGCTGTCGAGCACGTGATTGAGAAGCTTGTGGGCATCGGCCGGCTCGATCGCCCCTTTGATGCCGGCCAGCTCCATCGCGCCATAACCCAGGCGCGTCACCTCGAGCCCTGTTCTTCCCAGCGTGCGCTTTGCGAGATCCATGCAGCCCTCCTCGTTTCGATTTCTCGTTTCAGCCCTTTGCATCAGTTCCTCGTGTCGATCGATTGTGTCGATCGATTGCGGCGGTCAATTGTATGCTGAACCCGCCCTGTGTGGGGAGGGCGCGGAGAGTAGAAACGCAAGCGGATCGCGGTCGAAAGTTGCGGCCGAGCGGTCGGCGAGCAGCTCTGGATCGCTTCAAGTCGTTGCAAGGTATGAAGAATTCATCGATTCAGAGACAGCTCTCGAGCTCGCGGCCCGAGACTTGGGGGCTTGTTCGAACCGACGAGGGCGCTCGTGAGACCCGAAATGACCCGGTAGACTCGAGATCCACGAAGGAGCCAGCCCATGCCGCTCGAAACCCTGCCCCCCGATTGCAAGACCGAAGACATTCTCGCCGCCTTCGAGCGCGACGCAGGCTGCATCGTGGCCGATCTGCTGGCGCCCGGGGATCTCGATCGCGTCGTTGCGGAAGCGCAGCCGTGGATCGAGCGCACCCAGAAAGGTTTCGACGATTTCGGTGGCCGACTGACCAAGCGCACCGGGGCGTTGATTGCGCGCTGCCCCTCCACCCGCGACGTCGTCATGGATCCCAGGATCTTGCAGGCGGCCAGGGCGTTCCTGGCCCCCTACTGCCAACGCATCCAGCTCCATCTCACCCAGATCATCGACATCCTTCCGGGCGAGAGCGCGCAGGCGCTGCATCGCGATCGCCTGGTCTGGGCCGGGCACCTCCCGCCGGAGATCGAGCCGCAGTTCAACACGATCTGGGCGCTCACTGACTTCACAGTGGAGAACGGTGCCACCCATGTTATTCCGGGAAGTCAGGGATGGCGATCTGATCGAGAGCCCGGGAGAGAAGAGACGGTCCAGGTCGAGATGAGTCGCGGCTCGGTGCTGCTCTATTCGGGCAGCGTGATCCACGGGGGTGGCGCAAATAGCAGCGCGGGGCCTCGAATCGGCATGAATATCACCTACACCCTCGGCTGGCTGCGGCAGGAGGAGAACCAGTTCCTCTCGTGTCCACCGAAAATCGCGCGGGATCTCGACCCGGAGCTCACAGATCTCCTGGGATACACGATGGGGAGCTATGCCCTGGGTTATTTTTCGGCACCCGAGATGATCGAGGGCCAGGCCGACACGCTTCCTCCAGAGGCCGTGCTGGGTCGGATGCCCAAGGACATCCCGGCCAGCTTCGATTTTCCGGACTCGGGCAGGGAAGAGAGCACTCGATCCAACTGAAGCCGTCGGTTCGTGTTGAGGGGAGCTTCGAATCGGCCGCGGGACACAGATGATCTGGCTGGGAAGCTTCGGCGCCGGTGTCTGCTGCGCACTCTTCTTCATTTCTTTATCGCGATCGCACGAGTTGCGAAGTGATTTCAGATTTCGCTGCTCGAGCGCTCCTGAATGACAATGGTGCAGGGCCCGAAGATCTGCCGAAGCCGCTGGCGATCCCCGCCCTTGGCTCTTGCCTGGCTATTGGCCCTTGCCTGAGTTCACGCAACGACGCAGGCCGCTGGGGTCGAAGGTCTCCCACTTTTCAAAGAAGGGGCTTCCCCTCATGCGGGAAATCTTCCAGTCGCCTGACTCCATCTTGAACTCGTAGAAGTGCTGGCCCTCTGTGTGGCTGCGGGTGTTCTTGGGTCGATCTCGAGGGTCGTAGCCGGCGTGTACGAAGTAGTCGCCGCCGGTGGCCGTGTCGCCGGTGACCTCCACCTTGATGTTGGAGATGGAGATGAACGAGCATCTCGTCCTGGACAAGATCCCGGATAGGAAGACCTTCCGCACTTCCTTCTTTCCGGTCGCGGGCGGGAAGTCATAGGCGGAGAGGTCGTAGACGATGTCCTCGCTGAAGACCGTCATCAGCAGGTCGATGTCCTTCGTGTCGACGGCCCAGGCGTAGGTGATCGGAAGTCTCGCGATCTCCACCTCGGCAATCGCTCGCTGATGTCGAGCGCGATGGTCACCATCGGCCGCCTGCGCCGCGCCGGGAACGACGACCACCCAGGTCCAAAGCAGAGTCACAGCCCAACGATTCATGAATGTTTCTCCTTCATTCCGGTATTAAGGATGCTCGATTCAACACTGGATGCAGCACTATAGGTGTTCCTTCGCCCGGGCGGAGAAGAAGTTGCGTCGGGTTCAGGGATGGCGTGACATCGACAATTGCGCGAGTCTTCGCACTCGCTACCAGGCCACACAGGCCGCTGCAAATAGAACGAGCAACAGGATTCGAATCACTGGTTAGCTCCCGACGGGTCGGCCTCGGTCGGAGGAGCGCGCCCCTTCGCGGAATGCAACGGTGTCACGTCAGGTCGGATCGGTCTTTGCGATCGACACCGCCCAGCAGGCTGGATGCGCGACCTCATCGCTTGCTATTTGTCTGCGATGGCGGGGCCGCATAGGTCGAGAGGGTGCCAGGTTGACGAAATTGCTGGAGCAAGGGGTTCGGAAAGCCCGACTTGCGATTCCTGACCCACGACAGCAATTCCGATCCACCCCGCCACCCCGTCCCAACCATTCAGACCGGAGGCCGAAAGATGGATGCGCTCACCCAACTTCTCGCTCGTGACCAGATGCGCCAACTCGCGGAGCGCGACGCACTCGCCGTCGATTGCCGCGATTTCGATAGCCTGGTGGCGCTCTTCATTCCGGACGTCAACTGTGGGCGCCTCGGTGCCGGACGTGAGGCCCTGCGCCAGAGTTTCATGAACCAGATGCAGCCGGGCGGGCGGGGCGTGATGCTCGTCGCCAACCATGTGATCGACTTCGACGACGACGAGCACGCCCACGGCATCGTTTACGGCATCGCGGAAGCGACGATGCCGGAGGGTTGGGTGCGGCAGGCGATTCAGTACCACGACACCTACGAGCTGCGCGACGAGAGTTGGCTCTTTGTGCGGCGTAAACATCTGCTCTGGTACGGCGTGGTGCTGCCCTACAACCCGATGGAACAGCCCCCTGCCGAATGGCCGAAGCGCCCGATCGGGCGCGGAACTGTTCCGGATTGTTGGGAGAGCTGGAGGCGTTTCAGAGACGAGGGCGCCGGGCAGGGCGCTCATGAATGATCCAAGCGGTTCGCGAGGGAGTGCTTCCGCGCTGGTCGATGCCGCGGTCGATGGGAGAGCTGGGCGTATCCGGGTTTGTGGTGTTATGCCAAGTCAATACCGAAAATGATCAGAAACTTGTTGGGTTGATTGGCAGGAGTGATAGACTCGTTCTCGATTGGGAGGTGGCTGATGGGGCGATGTAGGATTCTTCGGACTCTTCGGATGCTGTGGGTGCTCGGTTTCGGGCTCTTGCCCGCAGTCGGGCTCGCGTGGCCTGCTTTGGCGAGTGCCGCGAGCCCCCCCAATATCGTTGTACTGCTGGCCGATGATCTCGGCTGGAATGACGTCGGCTATCACGGTGCCCCGATCGAGACGCCGAATATCGACCGGCTCGCCCGAGAGGGGGTCGAGCTCGACCGCTTCTACGTGCAGCCCATCTGCACCCCGACACGGGCCTCGCTGCTGACCGGACGATCTCCGCTGCGGGCAGGTCTCGTCTTCGGAGTGATACGACCCTGGGACTACTTCGGTCTGCCTGGTAGCGAGCATCTCCTGCCCGAGACGCTGCGCGCTGCCGGTTACCAGACCGCGATCGTCGGGAAGTGGCATCTGGGACACAGCCACATGCAGCAGACGCCGACCCGCCGCGGCTTCGACCATTTCTACGGCCACCTGCTCGGGGCCCTCGACTACTACGAACATTCGCGCCTCGGTGGCATCGACTGGCAGCGCAACGACGAAACACTCTACGAAAAGGGATACAGCACAGATCTGTTGGGCGAGGAAGCCGCACGGATCATCGCCGAGCGCGATCCTGCAAAGCCGCTCTTTCTCTACGTCCCCTTCAACGCGCCCCACAGCCCGATGCAGGCCCCCAAGGAGCTGGTGGAGCGCTACCGCGCGATCTCGAGCGAGCCGAACCTGCGCGCACATGCAGAGTTCATCGAGAGCGTTGCGGCTCGACTCGGGATCTCCATCGACCAGGCCCAGGGCATACTCGATCCGGCGGGAGATGCTCCGCGCTCGGTCTTCGCCGGCATGGTTCACAGCCTGGACCTCGCGATCGGGCGGATTCTTGCAGCGCTCGATACGGCGGGCATTGCGCAGGACACGCTCGTGCTCTTCTTCTCCGACAACGGAGGTCATATATCCCTGGGCGCGAGCAACACACCGCTGCGCGGGGAGAAGTCGACCGTCTTCGAAGGCGGTATTCGGGTGCCCGCGGCCGTCCGCTGGCCTGCCGGGCTCGGGGGAGGGCGAAGAGTCAGCCAGACCATCACGGCCATGGACGTCTTTCCCACCCTCGTCGCTGCGGCGGGCGTCGCAGCGCATAACGCACTGCCTTTTGACGGCGTGGATCGCTGGTCCCAGATCCAGGGGGCTGCGCCGGAGGCCCCCGGTGAGATCTTCTTCGGAGTGAATGGCGTCGTGGGACGTCAGGAAGCGTTGCGTTACCAGCGCTGGAAGCTGGTGCGGACGCTTGGCTTCGAGGGGGACACGCCCCGCGTGATGCTCTTCGACGTGGAGGGTGATCCGAGGGAGCAGACCGACCTGGCCAGCCAGCAGCCCGAGCGAGCAGCCGATCTGCTGGCGCGGCTCGATGGTTGGTTGAGCTTGTATCCGCCGGGAGGTGCCCAGGGTGTGCACTGGCCGCATCCCGGCTGGGTCGCACCGGCGGACTACGGAGCGGCGGTCCGCGACGATCCGGAGAGGTGATTCCCGGCTGCGGCGTTCTGTGAAGCGGTCCGACCATCTCGCCGACCAGAGTCTCTCGTGAACGGTGGATGAACGGCGCGTGACCGGTGAGTAGGAAGGACCCCACGCGGGTCGTTTGCTGCGGGTGTGGTGTACGCTGTTCGAAGCGCTCAAGACCTGTTCGGTCCTCGCCGATTCGAGAATCGGAGGCGCTCCATGCCGGACAAACGAATCAGTGCGGCTTCCAAAGACCCGCTCGAGCTCAAATCCTTGGATACGAGCCTGGAGCGTGGGTTTTTGCCTGCGGTCGATCCGACCCTGAGTCGGCCCGCTGATCTCGCGCCCTGGCAGGAACTCGGCGCCGAGCTTTGGAAACGCCTGCTGGCGGGTCGCGTCGCCTCAGCGGCCGACCGCTCGCCCCGATTCGCTACGCAAGCGTTTCAGACGGACCGCCATCGCCGATTCCTGGCGACGCTTGGCGAGCGGCGGCACCCCCTTTACGTCCTGACTCGCGAAACATCGAGACGAAACCGCATTCATGCGCGGGCAATGAGGGGGAAGCCATGAGGGATTCGGACGAGTCGAGGCGGCTCCGCAAGGCGGGCCGCCGATCGGGGGACCGCCCCGAGACCGAGGTTCTCACGCGTGGCTACGACCCGCGACTCTCGGTGGGCTCGGTGCGGCCCGCCGTCTTCCGCAGCTCGACCTACGTTTTCTCGAGCCCGGAAAGCGCCGAGCGTGCCTTCGCGATCGCGCTCGGCAAGCAGAAGGCAGCAAGCGGCGAAGACGTCGAGCTGATCTACTCGCGTCTCTCTCATCCGAATGCAGAGATCCTCGAGGATCAGATCGTGCCGCTGGATCGCGGTGCGACCGGCGCGGTGGTCTTCAACAGCGGCATGGCAGCGATCGGGACCGTGCTGCTGAGTCTCTGCCGACCCGGCAGCGGGGTGATCCACACCGTCCCCGTCTACGGCGGCACCCATCATCTGCTCTACGAGATGTTGGTTCCGTGGGGCATCAATCCGGTGGCGGTGCCTGCTGGTGACGGCGATGCCCTGGAGCGCGCGATTCGTGAAACCTCGAATCTGCGCGTCGTCTTCATCGAAACCCCGGCCAATCCGACCCTGCGCATGACGGACATCGCCGGCGCCGTGAACGCCGCTCGCGAGCGCGGAGCCCCCCCCTGCGTCGTCGTCGACAACACCTTCCTCGGACCGGTCTTTCAGCATCCGCTGGAGCTCGGCGCCGACATCTGCGTCTACTCGGCCACCAAATACCTCGCCGGCTTCAGCGATATGCTGGGCGGTGTCGTCACGGCGCATGACCCCGTGCTGATCGAACAGCTCAGGGGTACTCGAGCCCTGCTCGGCAACATCCTCCAGCCCGACGAGTCGTGGCTCCTCGATTCCCGACTCCCGACGCTCTCGCTGCGCATGAATCATCAGAGTCGGAATGCGGCCAAGATCACAGAGGCGCTCGCGGACCATCCAAAGGTCGAACGCATCCACTATCCGATGTTCATCGAGGACCTCGATCAGCGCCGCATCTTCGAGGCGCAATGCGACCATCCGGGCGCCGTCTTTTCGTTGGAGATCGCAGGTGGGAAGAAGGCGGCATTTGATTTCCTGCGGCATCTGCGGATCACGAAGAACGCCGTGAGCCTGGGTGGCATGGAGAGTCTGGCCTGCCACCCGGCGACGACGACGGCTTCGGAGATGAGCGACGAAGAGCTGGTCGGCGCGGGCGTGACCGACGGCCTGGTCCGCGTCTCGGTTGGACTCGAAGACTGGCGGGATCTGCTCGGGGACTACGTGGACGCACTCGACGCGACTTGAGAGAGCCGCTCGCTCGCTGCGTGATCCCGGGCCGGAGCCAAATCCCGCCCGCTCACCGCAAGTTTCGATGCTACGGTGTTATCGTCGAGGCACGAGAAAACAAGTGATCAGCAGCCCGTATGCTCGATTTCTGTGGAGCGCAGCGGCGGACCGATGCCGCATCTTTCACGGGGTTCTTGGGCGCTGCCCGGAGACTGAGTGGGGTGGCGCAGCAGATTGACTATTGATCCTGATCAGAGCTCAGGAGATTCGATGACCGCAGCCCCCCGCGACGGCGCCAGCAAGCAGCCGATGCCGAAGATCATCAGCGTCGACGATCATCTCATCGAACCGGCGCACATGTTCCAGTCGCGCTTGCCCCAGAAATACAAGGACCTTGGCCCTCGCGTCGTGATCGAGCCCCAGGGCGATATCAAGCTCGTCAAGGGTACTTACGTCGAGGCCCCTGGCGACAGCGACAAGATGGCTGCTTGGTGGCATTACGAAGATCAGCGTTTCCAGATGAAGGAGATGGTCGCGTGCCCGGGCGTCGCGCCCGAGGACGTCAGCATGCAGGGCGTCACCTTCGACGACATCCCCCCCGCGTGTTATGAGCCGAAGGCGCGCGTCGAGGACATGAAGAAGAATCACGTCGACGGCTCGCTCTGCTTTCCGAACTATCCGCGCTTCTGTGGGCAGATCTTCGCCGAAGGCAAGGACAGGGAACTCGCGAAGCTCTGCGTCGAGGCCTACAACGACTTCATGGTCGAGGAGTGGTGCGGTGATAGCGAGGGGATTCTGATCCCGCTCTGCCTCGTGCCGCTGTGGGACGCGGAGCTCGCTGCCGCCGAGGTCCGCCGCAACGCCGCGCGCGGTGTGCGCGCCGTCGCGTTCTCCGAGGCCCCCGTCTGGCTCGACCTCCCGTCGATCCACACCGACTACTGGGATCCATTCCTGCGTGCCTGTGAAGAGACGAAGACCGTCATCTGCATGCACATCGGCTCGGGCACCAAGACCCTCTATATGGGCGCGGATGCACCGACAGTGGTCAGCGCGAATGTGATCGCGTGCAACAGCATCGCCTCGCTGATCGACTGGCTCTTCTCGGGCAAGTTCGATCAATTCCCCGGGCTGCAGCTGCTCTACGCCGAGTGCCAGATCGGCTGGATCCCGTACTTCGTCGAACGTGCTGACGACATCTGGCAAACACACCAGTGGGCACAGGGCGAGGATCGCATCCCGAATCCACCATCGCACTACTACAAGAAGCACGTCAACGTATGCTTCTTCAAGGACACGGTTGGCATCGGGATGATCGACAAGATCGGCGTCGACAACGTCTCGTTCGAAACCGACTATCCCCACCAGGACGGTACATTTCCGCGCTCGAAGCAGGTGGCCGAGAAGCTCTTCGGTCATCTCGACGAGCAGTCGGTCTACAAGATCGCGCGCGGGAACGCCATCGAGCTGTTGGGGCTCGAGCGCGAGTAGCTTCTCGCATTCGATGCTGGATCCGAGCGTTCTCGACCGGGTGCCTCTCGAGGGACGAGGGGGTGTTGGCTAGCCAGACTACGGGAGACGGACCATGCGCGTAATCGATGTCGACAGTCACTACCTCGAGCCGCCTGACTGGTTGTCCCAGATCGACCCGAAGCTCGCGAAGGAAATCCCGCCCCACGACCCCATCGATCGCATCGTGTCAGGGGTGGTCGGGGATCTGTTGGAGGTCGTGCCCCGAAGCCAGCGACCCGATAATCTCCTCGGGCTGCTGGGGCCGTCGGGGCGGCGCGCTCTCGAGGCGATGCTCGAAATGAACGCGGAGCAGAGCGTGCCCGCGGCGAGCGGACCACCGAGCAGCTACGACGCCGCTGCGCGGATCGAGTTCTGCGACGCCAACGGCATCGATATCCAGTTTCTGAACTCGACCCTCGGTACCGGTCCCTATACGGGTGCGATGAAGATGGGTCGCCTCGACCTGGCCCGCCGATGTCTGGAATCGTTCAATAGCTGGTCGGCCCAGACTCTCGCGGGCCATACGGATCGACTGATTCCGATCGCCCTGATCGACCTCAGCGACATCGATTGGGCCATCGCGGAGATCACCCGCATGCGAGTTCTGGGGAGCCGCGCCTTTCAGGTCCGCATGGAGCCGGTCAGTGAAACGAAATCGCTCGCGCATCCCGACCTCGATCCGCTCTGGGCGACGGCCGAGGATCTGGGGATGGCGGTCGTTTTTCATATTGCCGCTGGGCGCGGAGAGCTCAAGAGGGGCTGGTATTTCAACGGCGGCGAGCCCTCGCATTTCGCGCTGCTGCATCTCGTCAACAGCTCGATGGTGCCCCAGATCGCCCTGGCGGCGCTGCTCATCGAAGGCGTCTTCGAGCGTCATCCCGATCTCGTCGTGATCGTGCAAGAGCTGGGCATTACCTGGCTGCCGCATTTTCTAGCCGAGATCGATTCGATCACGGTCGGCGCCTACGGGGCCGAGTTCGGCATGGGGCCGGGGGATTACAAATTGCCCCTCAAGCCGTCGGAGTACATGCGCCGTCAGGTGCGCGTGAGCCCGCTGACCGCTGCCGATCCTTTGCGGCCGACGATGGATCTGCTGCCGCCGGAGCTGCTCGTCTTTTCGAGCGACTTTCCGCATGTGGAGGGTCGGGCGGACGCCGTCGAGCTGTGTGATCAGCAGATGCAGGACATCGATTCCAGTCGGCGCGAACAGTTTTTCGGCGGCTCGATCGCCGCGCTGTTGGATCTCTGAAGCCTTCGTCGGCGATGGTCTTGCATCGAGGGGGCGAATGATCGAGCGGACGAGTCGGGTACGCGGGGTGTTTTGTGCGGCACTCGGGCTCCTGTTGTCGTTGATGTCCATCTTGATGTTGATGTTGATGTCGCTGTCTTGCGCGGCGCCGGCGCAGCGCGGCGCTGTGGATCCACTGGAAGATTCGTCGCGTCAGCGCGCAATGATCGATGGAATCGCAGCGGCACTCGCGGGGCCGATGAAGCTGAGGACGCCCGAGCAGGCGTTGCTGGTCGGTTTCGAGGAGCTCTACGCACCGCTCACGCCCGCGGAGCGCGACTTCATGGAGGCGATTCGCGCCCTGCCGGGCGGCGATCCTGCGCGCGGGGTCGAGACCGACCTGGATTGGGTCCGGATCCAGGACCAGCGGGTTCGCAGCGTTGACGGCGAGCAGACGATGTCGCTGCAGCTACTGCCGCGCCACGTGTGGCAGGCCTATCAAGCCATGAGCGAGGCGATGAAGATGGATCTGGGACGGAGTCTCGTGATCGGTTCAGGCTACCGCAGCCCTGCCAATCAGCTCTTCATCTTCGTGAGCTACATGCCCTACCACGGATACTCCGTAGCGGAGACCCTGCCCCATGTCAGTGTGCCCGGGGCGAGCGATCACAATCGCCCGGAACGCCAGGGGATCGACTTCGTGAGCCAGGACGGCGTCGATCTGCGTTATAGCGATGCGCCGGCCTTCGAAGCGCTCGATGAATACCGCTGGCTGGTCGAGAATGCGGCGCGATTTGGTTTCGCGAACGATGAACCCGGTGGCGTGTCCCCCTGGCATTGGCATTTCAGCGGCGAGCGCGAGCAGGCCGTTGAAGAACCCACGCTGTCGCCAGGCACGCGTCTTTCGCACGATCTCTGCGTTGCGAAAGCTTGCCCTAGCCGGCTAGGGCTGCGCTTCCGCGCCTTGATCTCGCACGAAATCCACGCACCTGGCTCCGCGGGGGTTCTTCAACGGCCTGCTAGCCCAAAGAGGAGAATCGAACGATGACCACTCTGGCGAATCTCGAGAAACGAGTGCGGGCCCTGGAAGACATCCAGGCCGTCACGCAATTGAAGCACCGCTACTTCCGGCTACTCGACCACCAGCAATGGAAGGCCCTGCGCGAGTGTTTCACCGAAGACGTCGAGACGCATTACGAGAGCGGGCACTACCGCTTCGCAGGCATCGACGAGGTGATGCGCTTTCTCTCGGAGAGCCTCGAAGGCCTGCGCGCGGGCGGACGCTGGGGGATCCACCTGGGCCATCACCCCGAGATCGAGCTGTTGAGCGAGACCGAGGCCCGCGGCCTCTGGACCCTGCACGCCGCGACCCTCGACCGCGGCGCAGGCCGCGCCGGGCGCCAAGAGTCGTTCTACGAAGACGAATACCGAAAGCTCGACGGCGCCTGGCGCATCCGTCGCACCGGCTACACGAGCTTCACCCAGGGCAGCTGGGAGGCGCCGGGTCTCGATATGCAGGTGGGCGACGAGGCGGACTCGCGGGCACTGAACGCCGATGCGCGGACGTCGTGAGTCTCCTGGCCGCGTGCCGCGGTCGGCAGATCTGCGCCCTTCGCTCTCGAACTCCTGCCGCGCTCTGCGCCAGGAACCGTTCCATCAGCCGGCGCCCTCGCGCTACAGTTCGCGAAGGCCTAGCATATGGATCTCGATTCTGGCGATTCTGGATTCGAGTCCAAGAAACCATAAAGACATTGAACTAAAGACATTGAAATCAGGTGGAGTCAGGTGAAGAGAAGCCCCGACTACAGTCGTTACACCGAGAACCTCAGCGTAGAGGTCGAGGATCGAATCCTCACACTGACGCTGAACAATCCGGAAAAGCTGAACGCCAACACGGAGGCCATGCATTGGTCGTTGTCGCGCATCTGGGACGACATCGATGCGGATCCAGACGTGCAAGTGGTGATCTTCACCGGCGCGGGCGAGAAGGCGTTCAGCGCGGGTGGCGATCCTGCCCATATGGAGAAAAACATCGGGAACGTCGACCATTGGACCAAAGTCTCCGCAGAAGCGAAGCGTATTATTTCTGGCATGCTCGCCTGCAACAAGCCGGTCATCGCTCGTCTGAACGGACATGCGATCGGGTTCGGCTCGACGCTGGCATTGGCTGCGGACATCATCGTCGGCGTAGAGGGAGCGAAGTTCGGAGACCCCCACTGCAATGCCGGGCTCGTGTGCGGTGATGGCGGAGCGCTGCTTTGGCCGCACCAGATCGGGCGCGCGCTCGCCAAGGAGTTTCTCTTTACGGGACGGCTCGTCAAGATGGAAGAGGCCGCCGCGATCGGTTTGATCAACTACGCAGTCCCTCGAGAAGAACTCGATCCGAAGGTCATGGAGCTGGCGCGAAGCATCGCGGATGGAGCAGGTCGGGCCATCCAAATGACCAAGAACGTTCTGAATCTGTCATTGCGTCAAGAGGCGCTTGCCAGCATGGATCTGGGGATGGCAAGCGAAATGCTCTCCGCGGATAGCGACGATCATCGAGAGGCGGTGAGGGCGATGATCGAGAAGCGCGATCCGAAATTTTCCGGGCGCTAGAAGAAAGGAAGTAGTCATGGGTCTGGTTGACGGAAAATGTATTGCTATCACGGGAGCAGGTCGGGGCATCGGGAGGGGGCACTCCCTCGTGCTTGCGTCGGAGGGCGGTCGCGTGGTGGTCAACGACGTGGACCTCGAGGAAGCCGAGGGTGTCGTGAAGGAGATCGAGGCCGCGGGCGGCGTGGCCATCCCGAACGGGGAAGACATCGGAACGCGAGAGGGCTGTGAGGCTCTCGTCGAGCAGTGCGTTTCGAGCTTTGGCCGCATCGATGGCGTCATCAACAATGCGGGCATCGTTCGGGATCGCTCGTTCCTGAAGATGACCGATCAGGAGTTCGACGACGTATTTCGAATTCATGCAAAGAGCACGTTCTGGACTTCCCAGGCGGCTGGCCTCCGGATGCGCGAGCAGGGTGAAGGCGGCTGCATCGTCAACACGACCTCCGGCGCCCACATGGGCAATTTCGGTCAGACGAACTACGCGGCGGCGAAGGGCGCCATCGCTTCCATGACCTATACCTGGGCGCTCGAGCTCGCTCGCTACGGCATCCGGGTGAATTGCATCGCGCCGGCAGCGACGACCCGCATGTCTGATATGGCCAAGGCCCCCGACGGCGGTGACCTCGAGCTGGCCTTCTGGGATCCCGCGCTCAACGCGCCGATCGTGGCCTACATGATCAGCGACGAGGGTGATTGGGTGACGGGGCAGGTCTTCGCGACGGGTATGGAAAGGCTCGGGGTCATGCACCAGCCGAGCTATGGCCCGACCCTCATGCGTGAAGGGGGGTGGGACATCGAGAGCGTCCGCCGTTGGTTCAAGCAGGGGCTGGGCAACAACCTCGAGAATTTTGGACTCACGAAGGCACCCTATCCATTCTACGACGGCGTGAAGCCCCGCTGAGAAGAGAAGGTCGAGGACGCGCTCGCGCGCTGTGGCGGGGTGGGAGACGATCTAGCGCGATCGCCCGTGGCTAGGAGCCGGAGATCGCCTGAGGACTCGAAGGGCCGATGTCCGGGAGGGCCGAAGCACAATGACATCAGGGAATCGCGACGTGGACACCGGGTCGCCGAAGCTGCTTTTCCGAATCGAAGACGGCGTGGCCGTCGTGACGCTCAACGATCCAGAAAGTCGCAACCCCCTTGGCTACGACCTGCGGCCGGTCCTGAGGCGAACCATCGAGCGCATCGCGAGTGACGATGAGATTCGTTGCCTGTTGCTGACCGGAGCCGGCGACGCCTTTTGTGCGGGCGGGAACGCGAAAGCGATGGCGGTGAGCGAGCAGCCCCCGCTGGAAGAGCGCATCCGCAGCATCCGCTGGGAGAGTGAGGTGGTGGCGCTGATTCACGAAATGCCAAAGCCGACCCTCGCCGCGCTGCCGGGGCCCGCGGCGGGAGCGGGGTTCGCGCTGGCGCTTGCTTGTGACCTGCGGATTGCGGCCGAGAGCGCTTTCATGCTGACCGCATTCAAACGCCTGGGCCTGCCCGGCGACTTCGGTGGAAGCTGGCTCTTGACCCAGCTGGTGGGGCCATCGCGCGCTCGCGAACTCTACTTTACGTCACGGCGTGTGCCGGCGGATGAATGCGAACGGTTGGGCCTCGTCAACCGCGTGGTCCCCGATGCCGCCTTGCCCGAAGAGTCGCTGAAATGGGCTCGGGATCTGGCCGAGGGGCCGCCCGTCGCTTTCCGCATGATGAAGGAAAGTCTGAATCGAGCATTGGGGTCCGATCTACGCAGCTGCCTGGCTGCGGACGCAGAGCGACAGTGCTGGGCCGCGGAAACCGAGGACTTCCGCGAAGCGACCCTTGCCTTCGTGGAGAAACGGCGTCCGGAGTTCAAGGGCCGGTAGCCGCACGGAGTCGTGTGGATTGCCCAGCGCGCTTCATTAGAGATGTCCGGAGGTTCAGATGAACGATGAATTTCGCCCTTCCTCGCTCGGTACGATCCCGCGCGTCGTGCGGGATGCCGCGACTCGCTTCGCGAATGCTTCCGCGATCGAGGACGGAGGCGGTGTGCGCAACCTGACCTATGCCGAGCTCGGCCAGGCCGCGATTCGATCTGCTCGTGCCTTCATCGCGGCCGGCATCGAATCGGGTGATCGGGTCGCTATCTGGGCGCCCAATTGCCTCGAGTGGATCATTGCTGCGATTGGATTGCAATCGGTCGGCGGTGTTCTGGTGCCGCTGAACACCCGCTTCAAGGGGATCGAGGCTGCGTATATCCTGAACAAGAGCCGAGCGCGAATGTTATTCACGGTGGGGGAATTCCTGGATACGAGATATCTCGAGCTGATCGCGGATCAGGATCTGCCTCATCTAGAGCAAATCGTCGTGCTGGCGGGCGAAGAACCAACCTCTCAGCCATGGCAGGATTTTCTACTGGCCGGCGACGACGTGGCTGCAGAGAATGCGCTGGATCGAATCGATGCCGTCAAACCGGACGACCTGTCGGATATTCTCTTCACTTCGGGCACGACGGGAAACCCGAAGGGCGTGATGTGTACTCACGAGCAGGTTCTTCGTGGCTACGAGTCCTGGACCGAGGTCGTGGGACTCCGGGAGGGTGATCGCTATCTGGTGGTGAACCCCTTCTTTCATGCGTTTGGTTACAAATCGGGCTGGTTTGCGTGCATCCTGCGCGGCGCGACCTGTTTGCCCCACGCCGTCTTCGATGTGCCGGCGGTACTGGCTCGAGTAGCCGAGGATCGGGTGAGCGTTCTGCCCGGCCCCCCGGCCCTCTATCAGTCGATCCTCATGCATCCGGACCGGAAGAAGTTCGACCTCTCCCAGCTGCGATTGTCCGTGACCGGCGCCGCTGCGATTCCCGTCGAGCTGGTTCGGCGCATGCGTGATGAACTCGGCTTCGAGACGGTTGTCACCGGCTATGGGCTGACCGAGGCCTGCGGCATCGCCACGATGTGTCGAGCCGACGATGACCCCGAGACGATCGCAACGACCTCGGGAAGGGCCATCGACGACGTCGAAGTCCTTTGCGTGGACAGCGATGGGAAGGAAGTGCCGCGCGGGAGTTCGGGTGAGGTGGTTGTCAGGGGCTACAACATCATGAAGGGATATTTCGACGATGAGGAGGAGACGCGCGAAACGATCGATTCGGAGGGTTGGCTCCATACTGGCGACATCGGGGTGATGGACGAAAGGGGCTACCTCCGAATCACGGACCGCGTGAAGGATATGTTCATCATGGGCGGATTCAACTGCTACCCGGCGGAAATCGAGGGGCTGCTATTCGAGCATCCAGGCGTGGGGCAGGTTGCGGTCATCGGCATTCCGGATGAGCGAATGGGCGAAGTCGGTATGGCCTTCATCGTCCCTGAACCGGGTGCCGACTTGACCCCGGAAGCGATCGTCGACTGGTGCCGTCAACACATGGCGAACTACAAGGTGCCGCGCCACGTCGAGATCACCAACGAATTGCCAATGAACGCCTCTGGTAAGGTCCAGAAGTTCATACTGCGCGAGCGAGTACTCCGGAGCGGGAGTAATGAGGCTCGGTAGCCGTGCACGCGAGATCGAGCGCCGAGTAGCGATTTCGGCGTTGCACGATCGAGCAGGCCGGTCGTAGTCGAGGGTGAAGGGCGCGAGGGGCGAGGCAGGCGTGAAGAGATCCAATCGCCCGCAGGTTGGGGTTCCCAGAACTGCACTTGGGCCTCATGCTGTCGCGCGCTGGGCTTCGACTCATCCAACGCGGGTGGCTATTCAACATGTGGATGGGGAACGTCTTGAGTACGCGGAACTCGACCGCTTGAGCCGGCGTTGGGCGGCGACGTTGCGCGAGATCGGTATTGGGGAACGTACTCATGTGGCGACCCTGCATCACAACGGTTTTACCGCTCAGAGCATTTGGCTAGGCCTGGGTTGGCTCCGCGCGATCGAGGTGCCCCTGAATACAGGGCTGACCGGAGCGCTCCTCAAGCACTCGCTGCGCACATCGGACGCTCAAGTGCTGGTTACGACTCGCGAGTTTCTTTCACGTGTGGCCGAAATCGAGAGTGACCTACCCGACCTCGAGAAGATTGTACTTGTCGACAGCGGCATCGATGTCGACGGGAGCGAATTCGATACGGAATTACATCATCCCGTGGTCGATCCGCGTCGCATTTTCGATTCGATCGAGGCCGCCAGCGACATGGCGGGTCCCGAATATCACGACATCGCTGCCCTCCTGTTTACTTCGGGTACGACCGGACCCTCGAAGGCTGTGTTGACACCCTGGGCGACCGTCTACCAGAACTGGTCCTGGGTTCCCGACGACGCGCTGAATGCGGGTGAGTCGGTGTATTGCGCGATGCCGATCTTTCATAATTCGGGCCGCGCTGCGCTCAACAGTGCCCTTGTCCGCGGTGCTCGCTTCGTATATCGAGAAAAATTCTCGGGCGCTCGATTCTGGGATGATATTCGTGAGTACGATTGTCGCGCGGCCTCCCTGGTAGGCCCCATGACTGCATTGTTGAACTCGCTTCCGCCCCAGGAGAATGATGCCGACAATCCGTTGCGTGCGATTCTCTGTGGGCCTCTCATCCCGGAGATCGAATCCTTCGAGAAACGTTTCGGACTTCGAGTCGCCACGGGCTACGGCCAGACCGAGGTGGGGATGGCGCTGGTGACTGACTGGGATCACGGTCCGTGGAAGAATTGCGGTCGACCGCGGACGAGCTATCCCCGCACCGAAGTCCGGGTTGTGGATGAGCACGATCAGCCGCTGGGCCCCGATGAGGTCGGTGAGTTGGTGGTGCGCAGCGCGGAGCCCTGGGCTCTCAATGCCGGCTACTACCGGCTTCCGGAGGCGACTGCTGAGGCGTGGCGCAACGGCTGGTTCCATACCGGGGATGCCTTCCGCTACGACGAAGAGGGTTGGTTCTATCTCGTCGACCGGATGAATGACGCCATTCGGCGCCGCGGAGAGAATATCTCGAGCTTCGAGGTCGAAAGCCTTGTCGAGGGTCATCCGGATGTCGTGGAGTGCGCCGCTGTAGCGGTTCCCGCAGAGCTCGGGGAAGATGAGGTTCTGGTCGTTCTGGTTGTTCACGACAGTGCGCAGTTCGACCCTCAGGAGTTGCTCCTCTGGCTTGAGTCCCGGATGCCCCGCTTCATGTTGCCGCGCTATGTCGATGTGGTTCCGGAGCTGCCTCGCAACGAGACGACCCAGCGCATCAAAAAACACGAGTTGCGGTCGCTTGGGATCCGGCCCGGCACATGGGATCGCGAGCGAAGCAGATCCTAGGGCCGTGACCGCTCCCGACGGGCGGGCAAGAGTGATGGAATCCCCCCCCCGGCGGCGGGTGTACGCGACGTTCGAGGAGGGACTTGAACTCGATTTCTACTTCTGGTCGCGCCTTGAGCCAATCTTTTGCGGAGCGCAGCCGATCTAACGGGCATCCTCGCCCATCGTGTCCCTGGAATTGATCGGCTCCCGGCTGCTGATGTGGAATATTCAAGTCGAGCCGACGGACGAGTATTGATGATACTCGCCTCGCGTGCACTGTCTGAATTGCAAGCCTGCGGGAGATAGACGTCATCCGAGGAATCGAAGCGCGCTGGTTGCGGCGCTGTGGGGATTCTGCCAGGATTTCGAGCGCCCGCGATTCGCCCATTCTGAGGAGCCCTTCCGTGGATCTACGCTATTCCGACTCTGACGAAAAGTTTCGCGGCGAGCTGCGTAGCTGGCTGGAGGAAAATGTCCCGGACCATGGCGATCCGCCGCCGGCTGACGATTGGGCGGCTCGCCGCGCCTACGATACGAGCTGGCAGTGCAAGCTCTATGAAGCCGGCTACGCCTGCATCAACTGGCCAACGGAATTCGGCGGTCGGGATGCCTCGCCGACCGAGGAGCTTGTCTACTACGAGGAAATTGGACGCGCGAAAGCTCCTTACGTCGGGATCAACTTCGTCGGCGTGAAGCACGGCGGCCCGACGCTGATTGCCGAGGGAACGCCGGAGCAAAAAGCCCGGCACATTCCACAGATCCTGCGCGGTGAGCAGACCTGGTGCCAGGGGTTCTCGGAGCCGAGTGCGGGCTCCGACCTGGCGAGCCTGCGGACGAGCGCCGTGCGCGACGGCGACGACTACGTAGTGAACGGCCACAAGATCTGGACGACCTACGCACAGGTGGCCGACTACTGCGAGCTCTTGGTTCGGACGGATCCTGATGTGCGGAAGCATGCCGGTATCAGCTGGCTGATCATGCCCATGAACCTGCCTGGCGTCGAGATTCGGCCGCTCAAGACCCTGGTGGGCGAGGGCGAGTTCAGCGAAGTCTTTCTCGAGGACGTGCGGGTGCCGGTCGAGAACCGAGTGGGAGAAGAGAATGACGGCTGGCGCGTGACCAACGTCACCTTCCGTTTCGAGCGAGGGACTGCCTTCGCCGGAGCGATCTACGCCCAACAGGAATTTCTGGCGGACCTTGTTCAGCTCGCGAGACGTCTCACCCGCGGAGGGACTCTCATGTGGGAGAGCGAAGCGTTGCGCGCGGAAGTAGGGCATTTGAAGGCCGAACTCGACTCGCTCTGGGCCATGGTCAAGATGGGTGTCTCGGAGGTGAATGCGGCGGGCGTGCCGGGTCTGGGCGGTGCGGTCGTCAAGCTGCTTTACGCTGAGCTGGATCAGCGACTGGGCGATCTGGCGATCCGCTTGCTGGGGCGCGCAGGTCTGTCTCGGGACGATCTGGCGGGTCTGCCGAGCAAACGTTTTCTGGCCGCTGCGCTCAAGTCCTTGAATCTGACGATCGCAGCAGGCACGTCACAGATTCAACGCAACATTATCGCTGAACGCATCCTGGATCTGCCTAGAGACCGCTGAAGGGATCGCTGAGTTGGCGCTCGGGCGAGAATAGGTCAAGAGGGGGCCGAAGATGGATTTTCGAGTCAACGCGGATCAACAAGCGCTGAAGGACGGAGTGCGAACCTTCTGCGAGGGACGCATGGGCGCCGATTCGTTAGGTGAACTCGAGAGCACGGGCGGTTTTGATCCTTCGTTATGGAAGGAGTTGGCAGAGCTGGGCGTGTTCGCGTTGCGACTGCCTGAGGAGCAAGGGGGGGCCGGTCTGGGAATGGCGGAGGCCGTCCTGGTATTCGAGGAGCTGGGGCGTACGCTGACTCCGGGACCGTTGCTGTGGACTTGTCTGGCAGCCGGGTTGATCTCGGGTGCCGCCGAGGGCGATGTCGTGGTCGGAGGCCTCGACCTGGTTGGCGAAACCGCTGAGCCCTACCTGGTCGAGCATTGGGAAGCTCTGGACGCGCTGCTGATCCTGCGGCGGGACGGTGTCGAACGGATCGACGCCGCGAGTCTGTCGGTTAAGCGCGTGGAGACGCCCCTGGACCCGCTCACTCCGTTGCACCATGTGGAGGCGTTGCCTGCAGGAGACGTGATCGGTGGAGTCGAGGCGGCCCATGCGCTTCGGCTCGCTGGGGCGGTGTTGGCTTCCGCACAGTTGCTCGGGGGCGCCATCGGATCGCTCGAACTCGCTCTCGAATATGCCAAGACGCGCGAGCAGTTCGGACGCACGATTGGCTCTTTTCAGGCCATGAAGCACATGATGGCCGACATGTTCGCGCGGCAGGAGCTGGCCCGTGCAGCGGTCTATGCAGCGGGTTCCACCCTTGATAATCCGGAGGTGGGGGATGTGGAGCGCGCTGTTTCGGCGGGCAAGCTCATGACGGGCGAGGCCGCTATGAAGAACGCCCGTTCCTGTATCCAGATCCATGGTGGAATGGGTTACACCTGGGAAGTTCCGGCGCATTACTACTATAAGCGAGCTTGGGTGCTCGAATCGCAATTCGGCACCAATGAGGAAGAAGCGCTTCGGATTGGTGGCAGCTTCGACGAGGCCGCTTGACGGTCTGTCTCTTTCTTGCGGCTGCTCCCGCCGCGGCGTGTGCCCGGCCTTGCGACGGCGTAGCGACTCCCACGGCCTGCCGATCGCGCAGGATCCTTGCGGACCTTTCCGGCGGCCGTTTTCGGAAGCTCGTTCTCGTCGCAGAGTATGACGTGTGTTGGCACCTTGAAGGCGGCGAGATCGTTCTTTACGCGTTTGCGGAGGTCTTCGGGCCGCGTGCTACGTTCGGCCGTGAGCACGACCGCCGCGACGACGATCTCGCCGCGTGCGGAATCCGGGACGCCCACCGCATAGGTCTCCTTCACTTCGTCAAAAGACTCGAGCATCCGCTCGACTTCGATGGGAGTCGCGTTGGCGCCGATAGTCTTGATGGTGTCACCCAAGCGTTCGATGAAGGAGAGCTGGCCCTCGGCGCTGAAACAGCCGCAGTCGCACGCGTGGTAGAAGCCGTCGCGGTCGAAGGTGTCCTTGTGCCCCAGCTTGCAGAGCCCTTACATCAGACTTCCGCCCTGGATGCAGATCTCGCACTCGCTGCTCGCCGCCAAGACCTCGCCGGGATACTTTCAGGCTTCTCAATGTCGTAGACATCGCCTCGGATTCCGTGCGGTAGCACGCGAGCACTAGTCGTCGAAGCGGAGCGAATGCCTGATACATGGCCCGTCCTCAGGTCGAAAAAGCCAGGAATTATTTGGCGGCGATTCTCGGTGATATTCGAGGGCGGGCGGCGCTAGTCGTGGTGGGTGGGCTCGTATGCCAGATGGGCCTGGCCTACGGATATTTTTTTGCCCCCCTGCAGATCCCCATTACCGATGACCTCGGTTGGAAGCGGACCGCGTACGCGACGGCGGCAGCTTCGCGGATTCCACTGGTGGCCATTGCGACCGCGGTCATAGGGTTCCTGGTCGTGCGCGTCGGAGGGCGTGCGGTGCTGACGAC
>PVBE010055064.1_pt1 | contig 58752 bp, 48 predicted proteins | sample 1631181 | NCBI WGS metagenome assembly PVBE01 (sample SAMN08397723, study PRJNA350692) | Marine metagenome, whole genome shotgun sequencing project. | isolation source: water | place: Pacific Ocean | collected 2012-04
CACTGAAAACTGACCCAGAGTTTGCAGCGATACTTGACCCGGACAGATCGAGTATTTTCAGGGTTCTCAGGCATTATTCATGGGTCAAATTTCGATGCAAATATTCGGGGATAATGGGTCAAATTTGGATGCAATTTAACATAGTGTGGTTATAATTTGGTGAAATGCCAATCTGGGATTGGTTTATGGTAGGTCGGATGGTAGGTGATTTGTATTAATTACTATAAGTTATTGAATTATATAGATGTTCAAGTCCGGCCTTCGGCACCATTATAGGGACAGATTTATTTTCCGAAAGAAAATAAATCTATCCCTATTTTTCCATAAGCCCTTGAGAGGACAAATCATGAGCAATATAGCCTCTAAAATCGAAATCTTCCGTAAGGAATCTTATTCTCAAATACTGTTTAGTTGCTGCTTGTTCCTGGCAATAGTTCTTCTCCCATCGAGCAATGCCCAGATATTGACTCCACAAGTTAATCAAAAAGTTGCTTTTGTAACAGGCTCCACCAGCGGCCTGGGCCGTGAGCTTGCTATGCGGCTCAGCGACATGGGTATGTTTGTCATTGTACACGGTCGTAACCGGGAACGTGGCATGGAAGTAATTGCAGAGATCGAAAGTCGGGGTAATGGCAGTGGTCGCTTTTATCAAGCCGACTTTGCTTCCATTGACAAAATAAGAGAGCTGGGAGAATTGATTCTCACAGACTATAACCGGCTCGATGTGCTGATAAATAATGCAGGTCTGGGTTCATCACCCGACGAAAGACTTGTGTCCGATGACGGTCACGAACTGCGTTTCCAGGTCAATTACCTGTCCCACTTTCTGCTCACCGATATGCTAAAACCGTTGCTGCTCGAAGCCTCTCCCTCGCGTATCGTCAACATATCCTCAGGGGCACAACAGGCAATTGATTTTGATGACGTGATGCTTGAAAACAGATTTAGTGGTGGTCGTGCCTATGCTCAAAGCAAGCTTGCCCAGATACTGTTTACTGTTGATCTTGCCGAACAACTGGAGGGCACAGGTATCATAGTCAATGCACTTCACCCGGCCACTTATATGGACACCAATATGGTGCGTGCTTCGGGTGCCACACCGAGGGCGACTGTAGATGAAGGCGCCGATGCTGTAATGCAACTAGTAACCGAAGATATCGGTAGCGGTGGGTACTTCAACGGCAAGCGATCCAGCCGCGCAAACAGACAGGCCTATAGCGAGGAGGCACGGTCAAGGCTCTGGCAACTAAGCGAAGTGCTGACTGGATTAAGCCCGCGTTAGCTCACGCCTGAGATGGCGGTTCCTGCTGCCCAATCGTCTTACAAATCCTGTGAAAAACGGGCTTAGTTTGATTTTTTGCCGTGTTCGCTGTATTTCAGCCTATTTCTCCCGAATGGCCCGTAATACCTTGACCTTGGGGCCCTCTCCTCCTTATAATTCGTGCCCCTTGTGGTTTTGTGGCCAAAGACACGCTATTTGCGTGTTTTTTCATGGAAAACAAGGTGTTAGAATTCTTGGCTTTGATTTGGTAATAGGTCGGAGCAGCCAGAAGAATTGGTGAATTTGTTGCGGGGTGGAGCAGTCTGGCAGCTCGTCGGGCTCATAACCCGAAGGTCGTAGGTTCAAATCCTACCCCCGCTACCAATTGAATTGCGGTGTAGTAGTAGGCAGCCCGACGATCGGGCTCGACTCTCAAGCCGGCGCAGCCGCTGAAGGTCGTAGGTTCGAATCCTACTACTGCTATCAATTGAAGTGTGGTGTAGTAATTGACAGCCCGACGATCGGGCTCGACTCTCAAGCCGGCGCAGCCGCTGAAGGTCGTAGGTTCAAATAAACTCGTGCTTCTTTTGGGATTGGAGTGGTCGAGCTGGGTAGGTGTATTGAATTGCTACTGATCCCCCGCTACCAATTGAACATTTTGATACGGTAGGGAAATGGGGCCGAAGAGCAGGCCCAGCTCTCATTTTGTAGAGCAGCAGCTGAAGCTGGTTAAGCTGGTTTCAACTGATTATGAACATTCGCTTGGGCCGGGTCGCAGTAGCAGTAGTAGACCGGTGTTAAAGCTTTTACGAATGGGCCGCTGGCTCATTTTTTATATGTGGGCAAAATAAGCCTGGGAATTGTGAAAAGAAGCGAAACGCTTATTGCCGAAATGATAGCTCCCACAGTGACTGCGCTGGGACTCGAACTTTGGGGCATTGAACACATAGGACAGGGTAAACACTCTGTGCTGAGGATTTACATAGAGAAGGAACAGGGAGTTACGATCGACGACTGTGCGCAGGTGAGTCGACAGATTAGTGCTTTACTGGACGTAGAGGATCCCATACCCGGGGAGTATACGTTGGAAGTTTCGTCACCGGGCCTGGATCGACCACTTTTTTGTTTGCAGCAATATGAACAATTTGCCGGCAACGAAGTGGAGCTTCGAATGCGAACGCCCCTTGATGGTAGACGTAAATTCAAGGGCCGTATTTTAAAAGTAGAGGGCGGCAATATTTGCCTTGAAGTAGATGGCGAGGAATTTGAGCTACCACATTCCGACATCGAGAAGACGAATGTGGTCTTACAGTGAAAGTAACGTGTGGCATAGATGAACAACGGAGAAGCAGGCTTTGAGTAAGGTGACTCGGTTATGATGAGCAAAGAAATATTAATGGTGGTAGACGCTGTCTCGAATGAGAAAGGCGTGTCACGCAGTGTGATTTTCGAAGCCATTGAATCTGCTTTAGCAACAGCAACAAAAAAACTTCATGATGCCAATGAAATAGATTGCCGTGTAGCTGTTGACAGAGAATCTGGAGAATACGAAACCTTTCGGGTATGGACGGTAGTCGAAGAGGAGGAGTACGAAGACGAAGAAGCTCAGTTTACTCTTGCTCAAGCCGGGGAAAAAGACAAGGCTCTTGGATTAGGCGATACCTGGGAAGAAAAAATTGACAACCTGGAATTTGGCAGAATTGCCGCACAGACCGCAAAGCAGGTAATTGTACAAAAAGTCAGGGAAGCAGAACGTGAAATCGCGATCGAGCAATATGCAGATCGCGTGGGTGAGTTGGTTAACGGCACTGTCAAAAAAGTAACGAGAGACAACATCATTATCGACCTGGGAAATAATGCAGAGGGTTTGTTGCCACGGGATCAGATGATTCCCAGAGAAACCTTTCGTGTAGGCGATAGAATGCGCGCTTTGCTTATCGACGTGAGATCTGAGCAACGCGGCCCCCAGTTATTTCTCAGCAGAACCTCATCAGAAATGTTGATTGAGCTTTTTAAAATCGAAGTACCGGAAATATCAGAAGAAGTTATCGAAATAAAGGCTGCCGCAAGAGATCCCGGCTCACGTGCAAAAATTGTAGTCAGGACCAACGATGGCAGAATTGACCCGGTGGGTGCATGCGTAGGAATGCGAGGCTCGAGAGTTCAGGTGGTATCGAACGAGCTGGCTAACGAGCGCATAGATATTATCCTCTGGGACGATAACGCAGTACAGCTGGTAATCAATTCCATGTCGCCGGCTGAAGTAGCGTCAATTGTCGTGGATGAAGATAGTCACACCATGGACGTGGCTGTTGAGGAAGACAACCTGGCTCAGGCAATTGGAAGAAATGGTCAAAATGTCCGGTTGTCCAGTGAATTGACTGGCTGGACGATAAACGTAATGAGCGAGGAAGACGCCGCTGATAAGCTGCAGCAGGAAGCCAGTGGATTTATCGAAATGTTTATGGAAAAACTCGATGTTGATGAAGACGTATCTGAGGTACTGGTTCAGGAAGGCTTTACCTCTCTCGAGGAAATAGCCTACGTCCCATTAGATGAAATCCTCGCTATCGATGGATTCGACGAAGAAATTGCTAATGAATTGAGAGACCGGGCGAAAGATGCCCTGCTTACACAGGCGATTGCCTCTGAAGAAGATATTTCGGCGGCTAACATCGCTGACGATTTGCGCAATATTGAAGGGATGGATGATGTGCTCGCACTGGCCTTGTCGAAGAAAGGAATTCTAAGCATGGAAGAATTGGCAGAGCAATCAGTCGATGAGTTAATGGACATCGATGATATGGATGAAGAAAGAGCTGGAAAGCTTATTATGACTGCACGCGCCCCGTGGTTTGAGTAAGAAATCTCCGGGTATGGGCAAACAGGAGTATCGTGAATGGCAGATGTAACAATCAGTGAACTTGCCAAAGTAGTTGGAGTATCTGTAGACAAACTGTTGTCTCAAGTTAAAGAGGCAGGGTTACCGCATGTCAATGCGAAAGATTCTATATCCAATGAAGACAAGAATACCCTGCTTGTGTTCTTACGCGGTAGTCACGGTGACCAGGAATCCCCCGGTGCTGCACCGAAGAAAATTATCCTGAAGCGAAAAACCATGGTTACCCTGAAGTCCGGGTCAACCCATGGTCGTGGCAAAGCTGTCAATGTAGAAGTTCGCAAGAAGCGAACTTATGTTAAACGCAGCACCATCGCTGATGACGCTCCCGAAACCCAGGCTGACGGAGCGGAAAAAGAAGTAGAGTCCGCAGAATTGCCTGTAGTAGAAAAATTGGAGGAAGCAACAGCTGAAGAACTTACTCCTGAGGTCGCTGCAAAAACAGATGATACTGAGGTGGTTGCAGAGACTCCCGAAGAAGAGAGCACAAAAGCAAAAGAGGCTGCTGCCGCTAAACCCGAATTACCCACTGCAGATGTGCCCCAGGTAGAAGCAGAACAGGCACGCGCGGCCAAGTCAGGAGCCAAGCGCCGAGGGCAGGCCAAGGATGATGAACCTGGGGAGAAGAAAACCCATCTCAAGAACAAAGGCAAGGCGCTTAAACGTCAGGCGAAGAGTCGACATGCTAATGACGATTTTGTTCTGGAAGGTGACGACTTTGATGCAATCGCTGGGCGTGGCCGCCGCATTGGCACAAGAAAGCGAAAGTCCAGGCTCACAGCGCAACACGCATTTGAGAAACCAACTGAATTTATTACCCGCGAGATAGTCATCGGCGAAGCCAATACAGTTTCTGATCTTGCGCAGCAGATGTCGGTGAAAGCTGCAGAAATTATTAAGATTTTATTCAATATGGGAGTAATGGCTACTATCAATCAAATTCTTGATCAGGATACTTCTAGCCTGCTTATTGAAGAGATGGGGCATAAAGTGAAATTTGTGTCTGAAGATGCCATTGAAGAGCAGCTTTATGAATCGCTATCGTCCACTGATGGCAATGAGCAAGTTGCAAGAGCACCAGTTGTCACTGTAATGGGCCATGTAGATCACGGCAAAACATCGTTACTTGACTATATCAGGAAATCAACTGTTGCGGCACATGAGGCAGGGGGTATAACCCAGCACATTGGTGCCTACCATGTTAATACAGAACAGGGCATGATCAGTTTTCTCGATACACCCGGCCATGCAGCCTTTACTGCTATGCGGCTACGGGGGGCTAAAGCAACGGATATTATTGTTTTGGTTGTCGCCGCTGATGATGGTGTGAAGCCACAAACCGAAGAGGCGGTGCAGCATGCCAAAGCGGCTGGTGTGCCTTTAGTAGTTGCAATTAACAAGATCGATAAGGAAGGTGTAGATTCAGATCGAATTAAGACGGAATTGTCAGCCCAGGAAGTAATTCCCGATGACTGGGGTGGAGACACACAATTTATTGAAGTATCTGCAATTACAGGCCAGGGAATTGATCAACTTCTCGAAGCGATTTTATTACAAGCAGAGTTGATGGAATTGAAGGCATTCGTGGATGTGCCTGGTCAGGGCGTGGTCATAGAATCCAGGCTCGATAAGGGTCGAGGTCCAGTCGCATCGGTTCTGGTGCAAAACGGAACACTGAAATCCGGTGATATCGTGTTGGCGGGACATGAATTTGGCAGAATTCGTGCGCTGTTCGATGAAATGAGTAATACAGTTAAATCGGCGGGGCCATCCATTCCAGTGGAAATACTTGGATTGAACGGTATTCCCGAAGCTGGTGATGACTTTGCGGTGGTAACTGACGAGAAGAAGGCTCGCGAGATTGCAGAGTTTCGCCGTGTGCGTCACAAAGACAGCCAGCAGTCCAAACAGCAGTCCAGCATGATCGAATCCATGTTTGCCGGTATTGGCAAAGAAAATACCAAAGTACTGAACGTGATACTGAAGGCTGATGTGCGGGGCTCACTCGAAGCAATCAGTGCATCATTGCAGAAACTCGGTAACGAGGAAGTCGAAGTTAATATCGTTGCAGCAAGCGTTGGAGGTATTTCTGAAACAGATGCGCACCTGGCAGCCACTTCAAAAGCAATCATAATCGGATTTAATGTTAGAGCTAATAAGACTGCACGTGACATCGTCGAAAATGAGGCGCTGCAACTGCGTTACTATAATGTGATCTACGATGTTATTGATGATGCCAAGGCGATTCTGGGTGGTATGTTGTCACCGGAAATGCGCGAAGAGATTGTTGGTATTGCTGAGGTCAGGGATGTATTTAACTCACCTAAATACGGGCAAATCGCTGGCAGCATGGTGGTTGAGGGAACCCTTTACCGTAGCAAACAAATTCGTGTACTCAGAGACGATGTTGTTATCTATGAGGGAGAATTGGAATCGTTGCGTCGCTTTAAAGACGATGCGAATGAAGTGCGTAACGGCATGGAATGCGGTATTGGAGTCAAAAACTACAACGATGTGAAAATTGGTGACAAGATTGAAGTGTACGAAACTACCGAAGTAGCACGTAGTCTTTAAGGGTATTGAGGTGGTTCTGTGTCAAATAATTCATCGCGAGCACAGAAAGTAGCAGATCTGATTCAGCGAGAACTTGCCATACTGATTCAGATGGAGATAAACGATCCGCGAATTGGCATGATTTCAGTAACCGGTGTAGATATTAGTAAGGATTTATCTTTTGCCAATGTGCATGTCACAGTGATGAATACGGACAGTGGTGCTGCCATGTCTGGGCAGGAAGAACAAGGAGATTTGGACAGACTGGACATTGAAGAAAACATAAAAGCTCTGAACAAAGCTGCGGGTTATTTGCGAACACTACTGGCAAAGAGGATCAAGTTGCGAGCAATACCGAGAATTCAGTTTCACTACGATGACAGCGTAAAGCGAGGGCATAGGCTTTCCTCACTCATCGATAAAGCACTGGCCGCAGACCAGGATTCGCACTCCTAGCCATTTAACCAGTAAGAGGACAAACGCTTGGCAAGGGCACGACGCAGAAGAGGAAGGTCTATCGACGGTATTGTCGTGTTAGACAAGCCAAAAGGCATGAGCTCGAATGCTGCTCTGCAAAGTGTTAAACGGATTTTTGACGCGAACAAGGCTGGCCATACCGGAAGTCTTGACCCGTTGGCTACCGGAGTATTGCCACTCTGCCTGGGAGAGGCAACCAAGGTGTCGCAGTATTTGCTGGATTCGAACAAGCGCTATCAGGCCCGAGTCAAGTTGGGCGTAAGAACTGACAGTGGCGATGCGGAAGGTACGGTAATAAGTAGCTGCGATGATGTTGAAGTTTCACTCGCACAGGTGGAACAGCTTCTATCGCGCTTCAAAGGAGAAATTGAACAATTGCCACCGATGTATTCGGCGTTGAAAGTAAATGGTGTGCCTTTATACAAGATGGCCAGGAAAGGCCTGACCGTCGAAAGAGAGAGAAGAGTTGTAACTGTTTTCAGTATTGATTTGCTTGGGTTTGACCAACCGTTCATTGATCTGGAAATATTTTGTAGTAAGGGAACCTATATAAGAACAATAGCTGACGATATTGGCGAAGCACTGGGCTGTGGGGCACATATTATTGAGCTAAGAAGGTTACAGGCCGGTTCTTTTGATCTGGAGGAGAGCATCACACTGGAGCAACTGGAAAGCAGGAAGCAACAGTTTGGCCTGGAAGCAATCGACGAACTATTAATTGATGCTGATCGTGCCGTGGAAGATTTGCCAGAAGTTATACTACCAGCGATATCAGCAAGCTGTATAAGACAAGGTCAACCAGTGCTGGCGCAGCATTTACCAGCAGACGGATTGGTAAGGCTTTATGAGGAGGAGCAATTCATCGGCATCGGCAGCATCGAGGATGATGGGCGGGTTGCACCTCGAAGATTGTTGGTAAATAAAAGATAAGTTTTGACATTAACCATAGAATGGAGAAGTACTAGATTCTAACAGGAAAGTATCAGGTAACTATTAATATGCGTGGTTATTCTGACTTCAAAGGGACAGCTGCCGTCACCTGTGTGATCGGTCAGATTATAACCGCATATTAATTGGAGAAAATGAAATGGCTTTATCAGCTGAAATGAAAGAAACGATAATTAAAGAGTACGCACAAGGTGATGGTGACACTGGGTCACCAGAAGTACAGGTAGCCTTGTTAACAGAGAACATTAATCAACTACAAGCTCATTTTAAAGAGCACATCCATGATCATCATTCCCGACGTGGCCTGATACGTATGGTGAATAGTAGAAGAAAGTTGCTTGATTATTTAAAGCGCAAGAGTATTGAGCGTTATTCCGCATTGATCAAGCAGTTAGGACTACGTCGATAAGTAAAACCTGCCAATACATGAATTTTGAGATTACTCATAACATCGCTAGTGTGCCTTGTTATGTGTGTAGTGAAGTTCATGCAATCGGTACTAGAAAATAAATTTGAAATTTGGAAATAGATTCAGGGTAAAAAAGTGACCCTGTAAGTAATTCCTTAATAACAGGAAAATATAATATGTTTAATCCAGTAACAAAGACGTTTCAGTTCGGTGACACGACGGTCACACTTGAAACAGGTAAGATGGCAAGGCAGGCAACTGGAGCAGTTGTCGTTACAATGGGGAATTCCAAGGTATTGGCAACCGTTGTAGGAAGGAAGAAAGCAAATCCGGACGCGAGTTTTTTCCCGCTCACGGTAAATTACCAGGAGAAAACTTACTCAGTAGGTAAGATACCTGGTGGATTCTTCAAGCGCGAAGGTCGCCCAACAGAAAAGGAAACACTGACCTCACGATTGATTGACCGACCCATTCGCCCGCTCTTTCCCAAGGGCTTCATGAATGAAATACAAGTGATCTGTAGCGTCATTTCGGCAGATAAGGATGAAAATCCAGATATAGCTGGTTTGATAGGTGCCTCAGCAGCGCTTAGTATTTCCGGCATTCCCTTCCTTGAGCCAATTGGTGCGGCTCGTGTCGGCTACGATAGTGAAACGGGTTATATTCTCAATCCTACCAATACTCAACTGGAGACTTCTCTGCTCGATATGGTAGTGGCCGGTACGGAATCCGCTGTATTGATGGTTGAGTCTGAAGCAAAACAACTCAGTGAAGACCAGATGCTCGGAGGCGTGCTGTTCGCCCAACAGGAGATGCAAACGGCGATCGCTGCCATCAAGGAATTGCAGGCAGAAGCAGGGAAAGAGGCCTGGGAATGGGAAGCTGCAGCGGTAAACCAGCCGCTGATTGATTCTGTGAGTGAGAAGTTCGCTGCTTCAGTCGGTGAGGCCTATAAAATTTCTGACAAGATGCAACGCTACGATGCTATTGGTCAACTGAAACAACAGGCAGTGGAGCAATGTGCTGGTGAAGAATCGGGTGTAGAGGAAGGCGATGTAAAAGACGTATTTAGCGCATTAGAGAAGAAAATTGTGCGCAACAACGTACTTGACGGTGCGCCCAGAATCGACGGCAGAGACACCGAGACTGTACGCAATATAGAAGTCGAAGTTGGTGTTTTACCAAAGGCTCATGGATCCGCATTGTTTACCCGAGGGGAAACCCAGGCGCTGGTCGTAACAACCTTAAGCGCGGTTAGAGATGCCCAGCTCGTTGAAGGTCTGGCTGGCACATACAAAGATGCATTCATGCTGCACTATAACTTTCCACCTTTTTCGGTTGGTGAAACAGGATTTATGAGTGGACCCAAGCGCCGGGAGATTGGACATGGCAAATTGGCAAAGCGCGGCGTTGCTGCGGTAATGCCTGCGGAAGAATCATTCCCTTATGCCATTCGTGTGGTTTCGGATATCACCGAATCAAATGGTTCCAGTTCCATGGCGAGTGTGTGTGGCAGCAGCCTGGCATTGATGGATGCCGGCGTGCCTCTGATAGCTCCGGTGGCCGGTATCGCGATGGGCCTTATCAAGGAAGATGAGCGCTTTGCAGTATTAACAGACATCCTTGGAGATGAAGATCACCTGGGTGATATGGACTTCAAAGTTGCCGGTACTGCCGCTGGCATTACAGCCCTGCAGATGGATATTAAGATCCAGGGTATTACCGAAGAGATAATGGAAACTGCTTTGAAGCAGGCGCACGATGCCAGGCAGCACATTCTGGGCGAAATGAACAAGGTAATTGCGGAATCCCGGCCGGATGTTTCCGAGAACGCCCCGTCCATGGCAACAATCAAGATCGACACAGACAAGATTCGTGATGTGATCGGCAAGGGTGGCGCTGTAATCAGGGGAATCACCGAGGAGACGGGTGCGTCTGTGGATATCGATGACGATGGCAATGTAAGAATTTATGGCGAAGATGCCGATTCCAGAGATGCGGCCGTGGAAATGGTAAATGCTATTACTGCCGAGGCAGAAATAGGCAAGCTATACAAAGGCAAAGTTGCCCGTATTGTTGATTTCGGTGCCTTTGTGACTATCCTGCCTGGAAAAGATGGTCTGGTGCACATATCGCAAATTGCCAAGGAAAGAGTCGAGAAAGTAACTGATTTCCTGACCGAAGGTGAGGACATACTGGTGAAGGTCACTGATCTGGATGCCCGTGGCCGAATCAAACTCAGTATCAAGGAAATCACAGAGGAAGAGAAATCCTCCTTCACAGAATAGCTTAGCAACGGAGTGAAGGTAAAAACCAGCCTGGGGCCTAATAGTTCTCAGGCTATTTTTTTGGGAAAAAAAGTTGAAAATTCTGCCCGATGATCTGCCTGCTTTATTAGCTGAATAGTGTGTATTTTGAAGTTCTAATCGAACTCGCTACACAGGCACATTACCGATAAACCCAAGCGTTAAACCTGCCAGAAAACAGAGGATGCCAATCCAGGTTGTAATGCGAAAATTCCAGCGCATACTACTGGCATTGGAAACGGAGCCCAGTTTAATAACTATTTTCCAGCTGGGAATTGACCATAAAATAACCAGGTTTGCCAGGATTGAGACAAGAAACAGCATCAGTGCTACTGATAAAAATTGCTGACTAACCGTAACAAAACCGGGATCATTTCCAAACAGGGAAAAAATCGCAAAGCTCGCTGTGTTTATCGATGCGAACCAGACATGAAATTCCTTGCGATCCTTCAGCCACTCGACAGTGGCTTCCCTTTTTTCACTATTGTTGATATCACCAAATATACCGGATTTCATTTCACTCCAATCGAATAACATGACATTTCTACCTCGGTGGCCTAGTTCGCTTGCGTTTCAGTATTATGAAATAGTCGGCGCTGAACAACAATAGAATTCCAGTTGAAAAATAGTTTCCCAATAGGGCCTTGGCGTTGCAGCCCAATATGTTAGTATTAATTTTCTTCATAAATTTAACCTCGAGACTCAAGTCATGAAAAAGCTGATTGCTCTTACCTGTATGGCCGTCTACTGGTCGTCGATTATCCCGACAACGCTGGCTCAAACCGAAGATTTCGTCTTCTATTCCAACCTGGCAGAGGAGTGGTTCGAAGCAGGAGAATATTTCGACTGGACTTCAACCACAGCAGATAATAACGAGCAAGTGGTAAAGGTTCACTATCGAACTTTTGGCAACCGGGCTAATCCAGCGATTTTAATATTGCACGGTTACCCCACTTCCAGTTTCGATTTCCGCGAAATGATCGGTTTTCTCAATGAAGAGTACTTTATCGCCACGCTGGATTTTCCCGGTTTCGGATTTTCTGAAAAACCCTTGGGCGGCTATAACTATATGTTAGAGGACGACGCCAGGCTGGCCGATTACTTTGTTCGGGAAATAGTAGAGATTGATGAATTCGCCCTATTAACACATGATCGCGGGGTAAGTGTGGGCCTGTCCTTTCTGGGCAATTACCTGGATGAGAGCAAACCCTACAATATTACCTATCACTTCCTGAGCAACAGTGGCATGTTTTTGCCACTGGCCAATTTATCTCCTGGACAAACTGTATTGCTTAATGCGGATACCGCGCCAGTAGCTATAGAGAGAATGAGAGCGCAACCAAGACGTACCGAGGGCACGCCGACCCAGGTGGCCTATGCCGATATACAGGCGTTTAACGATGGCATCGGTGCGCGACTTATGGTTGGTAAGTATCTGCTGGAGCGCGTAGCGAATGAATACCGCTGGCTGGACAATCTACCGCGTAGTCCCATACCGGTTGCCTATATCTGGGGTTTGTTAGACACGGTAAACCCGGTGCGAATTTCAACCCATGTCTGGGCAACCTACATGAATGACCGCGACGCACAAAGCTCCTACTGGATAATGCCGACGGCCGGGCACTACCCACAGCGCGACCGGCCGGAGGAAATGGCGAAAGTAGTCAGGATGGCATTAACGGGTCAAATTCCCGGTAGAGAAGAAGGGGAAGCTTTTATTCGCTCATATAACAGAAGCCGGGAAGCTGACGATGCGGTTTTTATCGGCTATTCGGATATCAGGGAGATGGTATTTCCGGGCTCGGTGGAGTACACACCGTCGGGTTATAGATAAGGGTAGTAGTCTATCCCTGACGTATCCCCACAAAAATTTTAAGCTCATTGCCTAATCGTTGGCGTGTTTAACGGGCTTGGGTTTGGCAAACGAAGGTAGTTGATGCGTGTATCGGGGATTGGGGAGGAAGTACTTCCTCCCCAATCCCCGATACACGCATCAACTAGCTAGGCTCACTAATCCCAAGCAATATAAAATACTAATGCTTAGGAAACGAGCTTTAAATTTTTATGGAAATATCTCAATTTCTGTCCCCTGTCACATATTTCGACGATATTGCCCACCGACCTCGAAAAACGTATCAGTGATTTGTCCGAGTGAGCAGTAGCGCACGGCGTTCATTAATTCGGCGAAGACATTTTCATTATTGATCGCTGCGTTGCGTAGTCGTTGTAAAGCCTGCTCTGAGTTAGCTGCATTGCGCTGCTTGAATTCGGTCAGGCGCTTTATCTGACTCTGCTTTTCTTCTTCAGTTGAGCGGGCCAGCTTTAGTTCAACTTCAGCTTCAGGTTGTGGATTCTGGAAAGTATTAACTCCCACCAGCGGTAGCGAGCCATCATGTTTTCTCTGTTCATAATGCATGGATTCATCCTGAATCTTTCCGCGCTGATAGCCGGTCTCCATGGCGCCCAATACGCCGCCACGGGCGGAAATACTTTCAAATTCCTTCAGCACGGCTTCTTCCACCAGGTCGGTTAATTCATCGATAATGAAAGAACCCTGATTGGAATTTTCATTAAATGCCAGGCCCCATTCCTTGTTGATGATCAGTTGTATAGCGACTGCCCGGCGTACAGACTCTTCGGTTGGCGTTGTAACGGCCTCATCATAGGCATTGGTATGCAGGGAATTACAATTATCATAAACAGCAATGAGCGCCTGTAAGGTGGTGCGAATATCATTGAAAGCCATTTCCTGCGCGTGCAGCGACCGACCTGAGGTCTGAATATGGTATTTCAGTTTTTGACTGCGCTCATTGGCCCCGTACCTGAAACGCATGGCAGTCGCCCAGATTCGTCTTGCCACTCGCCCCATTACGGCGTATTCAGGATCCATACCGTTGGAAAAAAAGAAACTTAAGTTGTGTGCAAAGTCATCGACCTTCATGCCGCGGGCGAGATACGCTTCTACGAAGGTGAAGCCATTGGCAAGCGTGAAAGCCAGTTGTGAAATTGGATTCGCCCCGGCCTCTGCGATGTGATAACCGGAGATCGAAACCGAGTAAAAATTTCGCACCTGGTTTGCGGTAAAATATTCCTGTATATCTCCCATCAGTTTCAGGCTGAATTCCGTTGAGAAAATGCAGGTGTTCTGGCCCTGATCTTCCTTGAGAATGTCTGCCTGGACTGTGCCTCTTACGTTTTCCAGTGTGTAACTTTGAATCTGCTCTCTTTCTTCATCCGAAGGCTCACGCTTGTGTTGCTCACTGAATTTTGCAATTTGCTGATCGATGGCGGCATTTAGATACATGGCGAGAATGGTTGGCGCGGGACCATTGATCGTCATCGATACTGACGTAGAGGGTTGGCAGAGATCGAAGCCATCGTATAGCGCTTTGATGTCATCCAGAGTCGCGATTGAGACGCCGGAATTACCCACCTTGCCATAGATATCAGCTTGTATGGCTGGATCAAACCCATAAAGCGTTACCGAGTCGAATGCAGTCGATAGTCTCTTGGCACTCGAATGTTCAGATAATTGTTTAAAACGTAAGTTAGTACGGAATGCATCGCCTTCGCCGGCAAACATGCGCGTGGGATCTTCACTTGTGCGTTTGAACTGAAATACGCCGGCGGTGAAGGGAAATTTACCCGGTACGTTTTCCAGTAGTAACCATCTCAATAACTCACCATGGTCTGCAAATTTGGGGAGCGACACGCGGGGAATTCGGGTGCCAGATAGAGAAGTATGTGTTAGTGGTGTGCGGATCTCATCATCACGAATTTTTACCACGGATTCATCACCGGAATAACTCTGTTTCAACCTAGGCCAGTTCTGCAGCAGTTTCCTTGCTCGATCATCCAGCAACTCCTCCCGCTGTTCAATTAACTTGTCTAGAGCGCTGCTATCCTGATCGCTCTCATCGAGTAGCTTTTTACTGGCCTGTAGCTGCTGGCATTCTCTGGCCAGCTGGCATTGTGTCGTTACTGCGGCATGATATTCACGAACCGTCTCTGCAACTTCTGCAAGATAACGTTGCCGCTGAGCGGGAATGATAAGTACGCGCTGACTGGAAACTTTAGTATTAACGCTTTTCAGCTGCTGCTCAAATACCGCCAGGCCCTTACTACGTAATTCAGCAAGCAGTGTTTGATACAGAGCGGTCATCCCGTCGTCGTTGAATCGGGAAGCAATAGTGCCAAATACAGGCATCGCTTCAGGTGTGGAATCGAAGGCTTCGCGATTACGCTGCACTTGCTTGCTTACATCCCGTAATGCATCTTCGCTACCTTTACGGTCGAATTTATTGATTGCGAAAACATCGGCGTAGTCGAGCATATCAATTTTTTCTAACTGGCTGGCGGCACCAAATTCTGGCGTCATTACATACAGCGAGGTATCCACGTAGGGAACAATCCCCGCATCACCCTGACCAATTCCCGGCGTTTCAATAATAATCAGATCAAAATTGGCTACCTTGATGGCGTTAATGATATCTGTCAGGCGCTCTGGAATTTCAACGGTAGAATTTCTCGTCGCAATAGAGCGCATGAAAATATTCGGGTGGTTGATGGCATTCATTCGAATCCGATCACCCAGTAAAGCGCCACCGGTTTTTTTTCGAGTCGGATCGATTGCGAGAATAGCAATGGCAAGTGTGTCTTCGCTGTCCTGACGAAAGCGTCTGATTATTTCATCTGTGATAGATGATTTGCCTGCACCTCCGGTACCTGTAATGCCAAGCACAGCTGTTTTTCCAGTGCACTCTGCCAGTTCGGTGAGTTGTTGCAGGTCTGCATCGGAATATTTTTCGTTTTCAATTGCGCTGATCGTGCGGGACAGTACTAGTCGGTCGTCCTGATGTATTTCACTAATCTCAGGAGCGGAGCGTGGTAGGCTGCTGTTTTCGTTACAGCGTTCCAGCATGTCGTTTATCATGCCTTGCAAGCCGATCGATTGCCCGTCGGCAGGGGAGTAAATGCATGCCACGCCGTACTCATGCAGCGCATCTATTTCCGCAGGAATTATGACGCCACCACCGCCACCGAAAACCTTAATGTGTCCGGCATCCAATTCACGCAGCTTATCAATGAGGAAGCAGAAATACTCTATGTGTCCACCCTGATAAGAGCTGATAGCAATGGCATCGACGTCTTCTTGAATTGCCGCTTCCACAATCTCCTGCACAGAACGATTGTGTGCAAGATGAATGACCTCAGCACCACTAGCCTGAAGAATTCGGCGCATGATATTGATCGCCGCATCGTGTCCATCAAATAAGCTGGTTGCCGTGATGAAACGCAGCCATTTTCCCTGCTTGGCTTGAGCATTGGCTCGATCGGCTTGTTCATGAAGATTGGCAACGCCCAATTCCACATCCTCCTTTAAGGTGTCATTATTGGCGCAATTGTGGGTGTAAACACCAGACCACTTATACTAGCGTATTACAGCAGGTAGATCACAGCTAATAAACAAAATGCTCTGGCCAGAAAGGTTGCTACAAAACGCCTATATTATGCCGCTTTACCCTGAGGAAGCGGACACCGGATTAGGCAATACACTGTAGACAATAGATGTTGCGGCGTTTATTCTCGATGTCTTTAAATCGAAGCGGCGACCGGGCGGCAGCAAGCTTTATGGCGAAAAACTAAAAGGCGACACCTTGAATGAGCGAACCTAGCGATCGATTTTCAGCCCTGCAATCCCGCGGAAATCGGAATTATCAGGAAGATGATTTTGGCTTTCTCGACAGTCGCGATTCTGCAGCAAGCGAGAATGAGCATACATTGCTGGTCGTGGCTGATGGTATGGGTGGTCATGTGGCTGGCGCTAAAGCCAGTCAGATTGTTACCGAATCATTCATCGATACTTACCACCATAGTGAAGGAACAACAGCATCCCGATTGCAAGCTTCCTTGCAAAGATGCAATAACGAGATAGGTCTGGCGGCGGCAAATAGCAAAGTGTTACAGGGCATGGGCACCACCTTGTTGGCTGCCGTGATTTCTGCTAATGGGCTGGAATGGATTAGTGTAGGTGATTCTCCCCTGTGGCTCTATCGCGACGGAGTCTTGCAAAGGATAAACGAGGATCATTCCATGGCGCCTATTTTGGCCGACATGGTTATTGCAGGTGAAATAACGGCGGCACAGGCTACCTGTGACCCAAAACGTAGCGCACTGCGATCGGCAGTAATGGGTAAAAAACTACGCTTGGTAGACGCGTCAGTGGATCCAGTTTACTTGCAGCAAGGAGATATGATACTGCTTGCTACAGACGGTATTTTGACTCTGTCTGATGAGCAGATTGCAAAACTTATTGAGAGCAATTATGCCGCGCCGAATGAAGAAATTGTTGACATTATTATGCATGATGTTAACGATACACATAATTTCAACCAGGACAACACAACGATATTGATTTACTCAACTGATTTCGAATTAGATTAGCAGTAATGTTTTTTCAACAACGAAATCCGACTATCAAGTCTACTAGGGCACCTCTGAATAATGGATGGATCTAAAAAGTTCCAGTGACCTTAAGCGAAAGAGTTCTGCCGCTGGAATTACAGGAATCCTCGATTTCTTCGAGAATTCCGTCGCTTATGGGACCGATAAAGCGTTGTCTTTCCCGACAGAAAATTGAGGGGATAAAGCGTCTTGCATCGAGGCGAACGGTTACGTTGCCAAACACAATGGCCTCGACGAAAGCGTCCCACAGTGGATCAACTGCTTGTAACTCGATATCTTCAAGATCATAGCGTTTACGATTACCATCAAAGCGATTATTCCAGTTAAGTCCATAATTCATGTTAAAGCGCGGGATATCGTGGCGAAATCCCATTTCCAGACTTCCCCGTATATACTGGTCTGTCCGGCGACTAATGCCAAGAAACGGATCGGTAACATCTGAATCCTGCACAGTGAAGCGGGTGGTTGTTAGTACGTTAGGCAGGTTAATCATGCCGAGTCGGATACTGGCATTCGCGCGTAGGCCATAGCGTTTTCCATCGCCGATATTTCCGTTGGCAGAATTGAGCTGCGTAGGTGATGTTGAAACGTCTATGCGTTCGATGACATTTTCCATGTCATGGTAGAAAATACTGGCATCCACTACACCCACATCATTAGGTAGCCTGTACTCGACATTCAGATCATATTCCCAGGCTTCTTCCTGACGCAACTGCACGTTTCCGGCTTGAACCTCTGAATCGTTGTCATTAAAGTCTGAGGCTGCTACGAAATCTCTGAAACTTAACTAGGAGACAGTTTTTTCTACGGTGCCGCGAAATTGCAGTACCGGGGTTATGTTGAAGCGATAATCTACCTTGGGCTTGAAGAAATCGAAATTCCGTTTATTAAAAACATCACCACTCTGTTCTATTTCAGAATCCTCAAACTTGATCGTGCTTTCCAAAATCATGCGCGAGTTGAGATTCCAGTTATGCACCAGGTAAGGTTCCACCCGTATCTCTTCTACTTTGGAATTGGCATTAGAAACCGATATTGGTACCAGCCCGCCATGGTCAGCCGAGGGTATTCCGGACGATGAATTCACAGCCAGCCTCAAATTGGAATTGAGAATCGTTTGTGCACGCTCAATTCCCACTTCGATATCCTGCCCTTCAAACAAATCCATATTATAAGAACTGCGAACTATGCGTTCCTGGTTTTTTGAAAACGTATCGAGGAAAAGATTTTTGTCTTCGCTACTTGCTAAAACATCGAATCGTTCTCTTAGCTGGCCATCCTCACTTTCGTTGACAATAAAAAGGATCTTGAAGCGATTGCCGTTAGAAAAACTGTACTCATAGTCTCCACCGATCTCCCAGTTATCCCTATCGCTGTCGTTGTCTTCACGCTCAACTTCAACTGGATTGGAAGCTATTCTCAGGTCAGTGGTCCAGCGATCAACCTCGGTTTTGGAATCATCCAGTCCGGAAAGGGCGTTGAAGCGAGCACTGCTGTTAGCATTAATAAGATAGTCCAGGTTCATGGAGTATTCGTAACCGGTTTGCTCGCGGGTTCGTTCCTCTCTTACAATATCATTTGGCGAGAAATCACCCAGAATGCTATCTTCCTTGCTCAAATTGAAATCGTAGCGTGGAACAGCTTGTCCGCTTAAGAGAAAATCCAGATTGCCAATTTGTCCGCCATAGGAAAATGAGCCACCAGGTTGTGCTTCGCCATCCCAATATCGGGACATATTGGCTTCATAGGAAAGGCTGCTGGTTGAGAGTTCTTCGAATAAAACGACGTTGATTACCTAGCCGCTTCCCCGAATATCCAGTTCACCTGAGGTATTCCTGATTATTTCTATGTAATCAACCAGCTCCGATGCAATGCGACCTAGCTGAGTGCTCGCCTGATTGGTTTTACCAGCAGTACGTTTGCCGTTTATCAGAATCTGATTGCCGCCAGCACCATCGCCCAGGCCACGCCTTCCACCTGCTCCGCCACCGCCGCGAGACCGACCGCTTCCCTGTCCGCCTCTTACACCCGAGCCACCCGTGGACTGGGTCAAACCGGGAATGCGGTTCAACATATCCTGTGCTGATACAGGCGCGTATTCCGTAAAGTAGGAAGCAGGGTAGACAATTGTTGAGTCTTCACCAACTGTATCCTGGGCAGACCCGATAGGAGATAACATTGCAATGAGTAGCAGGAAAAATAAGGGCTGTTTCTTCATGGGGCAGGTCCTGAACCGTGTAATTGCGCTACGACTCTATCCATGGATGGACAAGTACCTCGACCAGGGTTAAGTTTCGGGTGCAGCGGGTCTCTCAGCGTTTAGATGCAAGGCGCTTTTGCGCCGTCGTAGCCTGCGCTCCATCAAGCGAAAGCAACGCAGCAGATGAATGCTGAGAGGCCCGCCCTTCGGGAGTTCACCAGACTGTCCATTGTGGCGTTGCAGCAACTATTTCTGTTTCTTCTTACCTAGATTGGAATTTCCACTCGCCATCGATGAGACTCAAGTATGCAAAGCCTCCCGTTTGTCGAGTGTCACCGTTATCTGCAGAAATACTGCACCAGACGATGTTGACCAATACATCAGGCTCGAAGCCATCGAATCTCTCGGTGATCAATCGGTGTTGCCTGATATTTTGGTCAAAGCGCTGCTGGTACAAAAACATAATGCCTTCCTTATTCAAGGCTAGTGTCTTCAAACTATTAATAAAGCCGTACAGATCCTGGTAATAGGTGTTATCTGATACCACCGATTTAAGCACATCTTCATCCGAATTCAGCGCGGCGACATAGGCCCGCCTGAATAATGCTGTCTGCTCATCGCTTAATGCAGAGGGATTTCCTTCCTGCCAGTTTACAGCCCTTGAACAATTGGTGTTGCGAACCGTCTCCAGCGGAGTGAAGATAGAATCGAATTCAGCTTCCAGAAGAGATTGAGACTGAGCGAATGAGCTGGGCAGTATAAAAAGACCAAAGCAAAACAGGCTAAATGGCTTAAGTCGGTTCGGAATCACCAACCATTGGCTTTTCTTTTCTAGTTTCACAGCTCTACTATCCTGTAACTCAAAATTAACCCTGATCGAGGTACTAGTGCTTATTCCCGCGTTTTTTCTGGTGTGTAAAGTAGTACCCTGCAGCAGCACCGCCAATTATGCCCACGGTGGCGAAGATAGGAACACTACCGAGGACAGGGCCTAAGCCTATGCCAAAAATTAGTCCTGTGGTGATGCACAGTGCATAGGTTCCGCTAGAGTCTGCTTTCTTCTTTTTTGACATGACTAAATCTCCGATATTTTCTGCTACAGCTTAATTAATCTGACGTATTGAATAGATTACGGTACTTAAGCTCGAATAGCGTGAAGGATCGATGGGAGTCTCACCAATGATTTCCACCACTTCCATGCCTTCTACTACTTTTCCTATTACAGTGTACTTACCCGTTAGCCAATTGGCATCCTGCAGGCTGATAAAAAATTCCGCGCCATTGGTGTTGGGTCCGGTGTTTGCCAGGGCTATTACACCGCGTGTGATTGAACGGGATCGCATTCGATTGGTGTATTCATAGCCCTGGTTTTCATATGCTGACTTGACCGTGAGTCCCTGTAGCTCCTCCAGAATTTCGTATTGCCTTCGCAGTATCTCATCGTTTGAGGCTATACGCATTTTTTGGTATAGCGGCTCGAGTATTCGGGTTTCGAAATCGGCCTTGTCTACTATATTTAAGAATTCATGAAATGTGCCATCTGGATTTAACACGGGCATCTGATCGAGACCCAGGGCGTTGGCATTGATCTCGTCTGCAAGTACTGTCTCGGGTGCGCCTAATACATGATAGGACGGGCTTCCAGCCTGGATTACAAAATCCCGAATCACTCGATGGAATCGTATGCCATCGAAGTATTGAGGATTCTGGCTGGTTTGTGTCTCAGGATCCTCAAACTCGCTTTCCCCTCCGGCAAGGGCTATAAAGGTAGCCACATTGTTTGGTGCTTCGCCGGGAAACAATTCCAGGTAGATATCGCCTTGCGAAGAGCTGAGTAGCAGCAGGGGATTTGTTGCACTCTCCATCGCAGCCTGCGCGCTAACAGCGTCTGCTACCACCGCAACACTTTGGACCAGTGACAAGGAAAATAAGAGGAATTTGCACAATGTAAGGCGAATTTGTGCCATGCAGCTACCCTTCATATCATTGTAACAATTGGTGGTCAGATGGCAGATTCTTTGAAATCCAGATTGCCAGTTTGTGCCGCATGTTTTTGACGTTTTCATCCTTGGTGGCAAGGGGCTGAATGACTTTATCTTTAGTAAGCAATAGATAGATAGCACGTGTTTTCATATCGATATGATCATTGCCCTCGAACTTCCCGGCCCCACGCGCTTCAAAATAGCGTGTGCCCACCCTGATGGCCTCTTTCAGCAATTCATTTTCGTGTTTTATTTTCTTCATGCTCACTAGCAACCTGAAACTATCGAATTATTGTATGGCTAAAGTGTTGCACCATGCAATAAATGGGAGCGGTGTCAGCGGATTTGCTGGAATGCTGGCGGATACACCGAATGTGCTGGTTGAATCTGTAGTGGTATGGGGAGATAAAACACCGTAACTGACAATTTCAGTTACCCTTCGGGAATTTATCCGCCAGGCGTGATAAGTCTTCTGGTGTGTCGATGTCATAGAGTATTGCTGGATCATCCACCGGCAGGTGGACCACGCTAGGGGCGTGTTTTTCAATTACGCTGCGGCCACCCCGATCGCCGCTGAGGAGTGCCAGTTCAGGAAAAAAGTTGGCGCCGAATCCAACTGGATTACCCGGCTTATCCTGATAGACAGGGATAATGATATTGTCAGCTCTTAACTCGCCAGCGAGTTGGGCATAGGTCTTCGATTCGACATAGGGCATATCTGCCAGACAGATTAGACAGCCATGACAGTCCTTAAAATATTGAATACCATGGGCTAGTGTGGATCCCATTCCCTGTTCGGCACCATCAAATACATGGATATTTTCTGCGTAGCCATCAATCAGTGGGGCAACGTCTTCGCGGGTTGCTACTTCAATGTGAGGTATTGCAGCTGAGAGGCGATCAAGCGTCTGTTGAAAAACAGTCCGACCATCTCCGAGATGGGCACACAACTTGATAGTGCCAAAGCGATTGCTGAACCCAGCTGCCAGCACCAGTGCCCCGATTTTCATTGCGCTGAAAGAGGCGAATCATACTGGCCTGGGAACTCCGAGCCGACCGAGAGGAGGCTCATGCCACAGCCTGGTATGGAGGCTAATGTGCTGAACGGTGTGGTGAAGAACAAAATCCTGTTTGCCAGTGCAGAACAGAGCCGTTCCGCGCGGAGAAAATAACGGATATCAATGGAGAATTTTGCTGTTCTTTTTGACAGGTTCTGTCTCCTGTTGAGTAACTTCCACAACAAAACTTTCTTTCCCGGATTCCGGTTTCAAACTGTTATCTAAGGTTTGATCCGCCGCAAGTGGATTATTCTCTCTAACGGTGTTGGCGCTAGCAACCATTTTGTCCCGCTCTGCAATTTGCGCCTTAAGCTGTTCGCTTAAATGCTTGCGCAGGCGATTGACGACGCTGGTCATGACCTCGATTGTCTGACTCAGTTGCTCCAGTGTTATTAACGTGCGTTCTGGATCATTCTGCGAGTACTTGTTGTCACTCATGCCTTAATTCCTCTATTACCACGCGTTCTGGCTTCGAGTTCCATGTTAATCCCAGGATAAGGCACCTCCGGTTTGGTATTCGATTACCCGTGTTTCGAAAAAGTTTTTCTCTTTTCGCAGGTCCATGATTTCTGACATCCAGGGGAAGGGGTTGTCTACGTCCCGGAATTGCTCTGGTAAACCAATTTGGATCAGTCGGCGATTGCCAATAAATTTAAGATATTCCTCCATCATCGCCGCGTTCATACCTAAAACACCGCGTGGCATCGTATCGCGGGCGTATTCGATTTCCAGTTGGATCGCCTGCAAGATCATCTGTGTTGCATGTTCCCTCATCTGCTCATTCCAAAGCTGTGGATTTTCCAGTTTGATCTGATTGATCATGTCGATGCCAAAATTTAAATGCATGGACTCATCACGCAGTATGTACTGGAATTGTTCAGAGGTGCCGGTCATCTTGTTGCGCCGGCCCATTGAAAGGATTTGCGTGAATCCACAATAGAAGAACATGCCTTCTAGGCAACAGTAAAATGCAATGAGATTTTTCAACAAAGCCTGGTCATTTTCCAAAGTGCCGGTTTTGAAACCGGGATCGCTCAGGGCTTTGGTGTATTTCAATCCCCATGAGGCCTTCTTCGCTACGGAAGGAACCTCATGGTACATATTGAATATTTCCCCCTCGTCCATGCCCAGTGATTCGATGCAATACTGGTAGGCATGGGTGTGGATGGCTTCCTCAAAGGCCTGACGCAGTATGTACTGGCGACACTCGGGATTGGTGATAAGTCGGTAGATCGCCAGTACCAGATTATTCGCTACCAGCGAGTCAGCCGTGGAGAAGAAACCCAGATTGCGTTTCACTATCAGGCGCTCATCGTCGGTTAAACCACCCGGGCTTTTCCACAAGGAGATATCAGCGGTCATGTTGATTTCCTGTGGCATCCAGTGATTGGCACATCCATCCAGGTATTTTTGCCAGGCCCAGTCGTATTTGAAGGGAACCAACTGGTTCAGGTCTGCGCGGCAGTTAATCATGCGCTTGTCGTCAACCTTTACCCGTAAGGCGGCGCCTTCCAGCTCCGCTATCCCTTCATCCACACCAAGAGATTCAAGCTCGGTGATGGCCTTGTTTAGTGGAGAATTGCTGGATATTTTCTCAGACTGATCCGAGCTGGCCTCTGACCCGGTCGGTTCAACCTTTGCCGAATGATTCTCTGAGTGATCAGCAGTGCCTTCATTCTCCACCGCTGGGGTGTGGTTGCTGACTTTCTCCATAACAGGAGCGGTTGTTTTTGCGGAGCTATCTTCCTGGTGAAACTCATCCCATGACAGCATAGTGTTACCTCGGTTGTTTAATCTAAAGTTATTAAACCAATGTTTTTATTCTGCCTACTGATAAGCTTCGCAATCAGGGTCATCGAGCGAGCAAGCCATTGGTTCGGTGGCCGGCTCGTTCGATACAGCGTTCAAACTGGTGTCGGATATCGTCGATTTTTCTGTTGTAGTAGCGGCCAGTGCACGCAGGTAGTAGGTGGTCTTAAGTCCCCTCAACCAGGCCATGCGGTAAGTGATATCCAGTTTCTTACCATTTGCTCCGGCTACGTATAAATTCAGTGACTGCGCCTGGTCAATCCACTTCTGGCGGCGACTGGCCGCATCAACCAGCCAGCGGGGCTCGACCTCAAACGCTGTCGCATAGATCTGTTTAATATCATCTGGAACCCGGTCTATTTTCTGCACGCTTCCTTCGTAATATTTAAGATCATTGGCCATCACGCTATCCCACAGGTCTACCTTCTTCAGATCATTTACCAGATAGGGATTAACGACAGTGAATTCACCGGACAGGTTGGATTTCACAAAGAGATTTTGATAGGTGGGTTCTATCGATTGTGAGACACCGCTGATATTGGCGATAGTGGCAGTCGGTGCAATTGCCAGCACATTGGAATTGCGCATGCCTGTCTCGGCAATGCGTGCTCGCAACCCGTCCCAATCCAGGCGTTGGTTAAGATTGACATCGAGGTAGTCTTCGCCACGTTCCTGCTGTAATAATTTGAGCGAATCGATTGGTAATATGCCTTTACTCCAAAGTGATTTCGGGTAGGACTCGTAGCAGCCTCTTTCTTCAGCGAGTTCTGTTGATGCACTGATGGCATAATAACTGATCATTTCCATCGACAGATCAGCAAACTCCACAGCCTGCTCTGAACTATAGGGCAGTCGCTGCTTGTACAGTGCATCCTGAAATCCCATCACACCCATGCCAATCGGTCTATGCTGCAGGTTCGAGGTTTTGGCCTGGGGCACAGAGTAGTAATTGATATCGATAACGTTATCCAGCATGCGCACCGCGGTAGTGATGGTCTTTTTCAGCTTGTCCTGGTTCAGGCCATTCTCATCGACATGGTTTACCAGATTTACCGAGCCCAGATTGCACACCGCTATTTCGTCTCTACTGGTATTGAGGGTGATCTCTGTACACAGATTGGAAGAATGAATAGTGCCCACGTGTTGTTGTGGTGAGCGCACATTACAGCTGTCTTTGAAGGTGATCCACGGATGCCCGGTTTCGAACAGCATGGAAATCATTTTGCGCCATAGTTCGCTGGCCTTGACCGTCTTGTATACTTCGATCTCACCTGCCATAGCCTTGCGTTCGTATTCTTCGTAAGCCTGTTCAAATTTCTTGCCGTGTAATTCATGCAGGTCGGGTACATTATTGGGCGAGAACAGCGTCCAGTCCTGATCATTGAAGACCCGTTTCATAAATAAGTCGGGAATCCAGTTGGCGGTGTTCATGTCGTGCGTGCGCCGGCGATCGTCACCCGTGTTCTTGCGCAATTCCAGAAATTCCTCGATGTCCAGGTGCCAGGTTTCCAGATAGGAACACACAGCCCCCTTGCGTTTGCCGCCCTGGTTGACTGCTACGGCGGTGTCGTTGACAACTTTCAGGAATGGCACAATGCCCTGAGATTTGCCATTAGTTCCTTTAATGTGGGCGCCCAGTGCCCGCACCGGGGTCCAGTCATTGCCAAGGCCGCCCGCCCATTTGGATAACATGGCGTTATCACGAATGGCTGAATAGATGCCGTGCAGATCGTCTGGAACCGTGGTAAGAAAGCAGGATGACAGCTGCGGTCGCAGTGTGCCGGCATTGAACAGCTGCGGTGTGGACACCATGTAATCGAAGCTCGAAATCAGGTTATAGAACTCGATTGCGCGCTGTTCTCTGTTTTCTTCCTTAGAGGCCAGTCCCATGGCCACGCGCATGAAAAATACCTGTGGCAGCTCGAACCGGGTATCACCGCTGTGAATGAAATAACGGTCATAGAGCGTTTGCAGACCGAGGTAGGTAAATTGCTGATCTCGTTCTGCCTTTAGCGCTTCACCTAAAATACCGAGATCGAACTCGAGCAAATGGGGTGATAATAAGCCGAGTTCAACACCTTTCTTAATATAGGGCTTAAGCGTGGCAGCATAGCGATAGTGCATTTCCGATTGAGTGGCGGCATCGGTGATACCAAGAAAACTCAGGGCCTCGGAACGCAGAGTATCCATCAACAGGCGCGCCGTAACATAGGAGTAATTAGGGTCCTGTTCAACCATCGTGCGTGCAGTCATCACCAGAGACGTTCTAACGTCTTCCAGTTTCACTCCCGGGTACAGGTTCTTCAGGGTTTCCCCGTAGATGGTGTCAGCAGAGACATCTTCCAGTCCTTCGCAGGCTTCACTGATGACGGTCTGTAGGCGCGCAGTATCCAGCGGTCGCTGTTGGCCATCCGCATGTGTGACCATTATTTCTGTCTGTTTGGCTGTTTCAGTATCTTTTTTCTGTTGGCGCAGTCGTGTGTGCTCGGCTCGATAGATTACGTAGCTGCGGGCTATCTTGTGTTCACCACTGCGCATCAGTGCTAATTCAACCTGGTCCTGGATATCCTCAATATGAATGGTTCCGCCGGATGGCATGCGGCGGCGGAAAATCTCACTAATCTGGACGGCCAACTGGGCTACCGATTCATGAATCCGGGAGGAGGCGGCCGCATTGCCCCCTTCTACTGCCAGGTAGGCTTTGGTAATCGCGACGGATATTTTTGACTCGTCATAGGAAACAACGGCGCCGTTGCGTTTAATTACCCGCAACTGCCCCGGAGCGGTCGAGGCTACTGAATTTGGATTGTCTTGATTTTTTGTTGCAGTGGGTAAGGGGGAGCCATCGGTAAGAGGTACTTCAGTTTGCATTATTTTCTCCGGGTGATGGTCGTTAACCACTTGATATTTTTAGCTATTCTACTTTTCAGCTCGTCGATCCTGTTTCTGACTCAGCTGCGTAGAAACCAGTTACAGACCAGTTTTTAACCAGAGAACGTAACTCATTTGCGCTACCCCGCTCCCAGAATCTCCTCTATTGGAGTCTGAGACAGACAGCCATTCAGCGAAAAAGCCATATACTATATATTGTGTTTTTGCGGCTGGACTTTAATTGTTTTTTTTGCGCGATCTAGAAATCGCCAATATCCCCAAAATAGTCCGGCAAAAAGGGTGCTAATATCCCGATCTTATCAAGTGCATTTCTTGTTATTTTCGCCTGGTGGTCTCGCTAACCACTCGTTTTTATTCACTATTTTTGTTATTAAAGAGAAAGAAATAAGCCCTTGATCCAAGCTCAGTTAATACAACATATAGACAAGCTATAAACCACCAGCACAAGATAATGGGGTTGGCGGGTGATTGCAAGTAGTTTTTATGTGTAATTATTGTGGAAAATTTGTGAATAACTTGTTGTTAGAGGAGAAATTTCAAATTGCCGACTAACCGATAAAGCTACACGACATGTACTTGCATCTGCAGTGGCACAGTGGGATTTTGCAGCAACTTACCCAGCCACATCGAGCGGTAAGCCCAACACTATATGTTGTGTTTTACCTGCAACAGAGAAATTCCAGCAGGGCTTTCTGCGAATGCATGCGATTTTCCGCCTCATCCCAGACAATGCTGTCTTGCGAGTCCAGTAAATCAGCACTGACCTCCTCACCGCGATGAGCGGGCAAGCAGTGCATGAACAGAGCATCGGTATTAGCCTGATCCATCAATTCCTGGTTTACCTGATAGTTGGCGAAACTGTCTTGTCTGTGCGGTTGCTCCTGCTCCTGCCCCATGGAAGCCCACACATCAGTGACAACCAGATCGGACCCGGCTACGGCCTGTTTCGGATCTTGCATCAGGCTGGCCCGGTCCCTGTTCTTGTGGATCAACTCACCATCTGGCTCGAAGCCGGGAGGGCAGGCGATCTTCAGCTCAAAGTCGAACACTACTGCGGCATTGATATAGGACTGGCACATATTGTTGCCGTCGCCAATCCAGGCTACTGTCTTACCGCTGATGTCCCCTCTGTGTTCCGTGTAGGTTTGCACATCGGCCAGTAACTGACAGGGGTGAAAATCATCGCTCAGCGCGTTGATTATGGGGACAGCGGAGTGGGCAGCGAAGTGCTCTAGTTTGGCGTGCTCGAAGGTGCGAATGGCAATGCAATCCACCATGCGGGATAGCACTTTGGCACTGTCTTCAATGGGCTCGCCGCGCCCAAGTTGCGAATCTGCCATGGACAAAAAGACAGATGAGCCACCCAGTTGGGCCATGGCGACTTCGAATGCAACCCGGGTCCGGGTCGACGCTTTTTCGAAGATAAGACCGAGTGTCTTATGCCGGAGCTGTTGTGCTGACGCTGGCGTCTGCTTCAAAAGCACAGCTCGCTGCACGATGTGTCGTGCATCATCGGGACTGAGGTCCAGTAACGTTAGAAAATGTTGAACGCTCATCTGTTGGGTTTTCGCTTAGATTGAAGCAAATAAAAAGGGCAGCTTGCGCTACCCGTGAAAGTTGACATTCTAGCCACTTATTTACCAGGGGGCAATTGTCTTCTTGGATTCTGTTAGATAGGCTTTGCCCACGGTAATTAAGACGAAAATATGAATCCGGTCGAACTCAATCTTTTTGCCAGTCGAGTGGCTGCTATCTGCGACGAAATGGGCGTGGTGCTCCGACGCACGGCGTTCTCACCCAACATAAAGGATCGGCTTGATTTTTCCTGCGCGCTGTTCGGCCCCGATGGGCAGTTGTTTGCCCAGGCAGCACATATTCCCGTCCACCTCGGGAGTATGGCGTATGCGATGCAGGGAATTGTGCGGGAACAGGACTGGTCCGCGGGGGATATGCTGGTGTTAAACGATCCCTATCTGGGAGGCACTCATCTACCTGACGTAACAGTCATTGCACCTGTTTTCAGCAGTGTTCATCAGGGATTGCTTGGCTTTGTGGCCAATCGTGCTCACCATGCCAATATTGGCTGTGACACGCCCGGATCTATGCCGGTGTCTTCTTCCCTTGACGAAGAGGGCTTGATTATCCCACCGACATTTTTGCTACGCGCCGGCAAATTACAAGCCGATGCGATGTCAATACTCGGTAGTACTGAGTCAATGGGACTGCAAGGAGATTTTGCCGCTCAGCTTGGATCCAATAAGATCGGAGTAGAGCGGTTAAATAGTTTGCTCGAAGCTTTTGGCGAAAAGAAGTATCAACAAGGTATGAGCGAACTCAATGACTACGCGGATCGCCTGGCTGCGATTGCTATTGCCGATTTGCAGAAAGGTAGCTATCGATTCGAGGACTACCTAGATAGCGATGGATTCGGGCAGGAAAACATCAGCCTGGTGTTGAATTTGCACATCAGTTCAGCAGAAGTAGAGCTCGATCTAACCGAGAGTGCTGATCAGGTGGCGGGCAACTTGAATTGTCCAGAGCCGGTGGCTGCGGCAGCGGCCTACTATGCCTTTCGCTGCCTGATGCCGGAAGATGCGCCAGCGTGTGAAGGACTGTTTCGGCGCATCAAACTGAGAACCCGCAAAGGTTCGGTACTCAATGCTAACCGTCCCGCCGCCGTCGCTTCCGGCAATGTGGAAACCTCCATGCGTCTGGTGGATCTTGTCTTTGGCGCCCTGGCCCAGGCGCTGCCCAATAAAATTCCTGCAGCGAGTCAGGGTACGATGAATAATGTTGCCATGGGACAGATTGAACCACAAACCGGTGACCGTTGGGATTACTATGAAACTGTCGCCGGGGGCATGGGTGCAGGCCCCCGGCATGCAGGTTTGAGTGCAGTGCACACGCATATGACCAACACGCTGAATACCCCCGTGGAGAGTCTGGAAATGCATTATCCACTGCGGGTCAGGCAGTATGCTGTGCGCAAGGACAGCGGCGGCGGGGGCAGTCAGACCGGTGGTGATGGGGTAATAAGAGAATATGAATTTCTGGAGTCCGCACAATTGAGTTTGCTGAGCGAAAGGCGGGCGTATGCGCCTTGGGGATTACGGGGAGGATTCGACGGTGCCTATGGCGAAAACTGGCTGAATGGTGCGCGGTTGCCTGCCAAGTGCACAGTCGCTGTTGAGGCGGGCGATCGCCTACTAATTAAGACTCCGGGTGGCGGGGGGTGGGGAGGAGAGAAAGATTGGACTTAAATAGATATAGCTCTTATTCTTCCCGTATTGCGATAGCATTCGATTTTTTTTGGTAGTTGATACATCGACATTTTTTGAGTGTTATCTTTAATTTCAGTAGCGGGTAGAGTTGAGATATCAACTTTTAGTGCGTCGATTAGTGGTAGATAACAAAATTTACCAAGAGGGCACCGCTCAGCTGTAGTAGTCGTTTACACTGCCTTCAGGTAGTCTTTGTTCTTTGTATATTCAAGTAAAAGGTGTTTTCCGATGTTTCCCAGATCATTTTCTAGAATTACCAGCGGGTGTTTCTGCGCGTTAGTGTTGTCGACCTCTCTAACTCTCAGTATTACCTTTGCACAACTTTCTTGTGAACAGGCCACCGCGGCTGCCTCAGCAGCAACTGCTACCGCTACTAGTGGTGATCCTGCCGCGATAGCCGCTGCTGTCGCTGCTGGCACTGCTTGCGCCAGTACCGGCACGGGAGGAGGTACATTCCAGACATACCAGGAGTCGATCTGGGAGGAATCGATGCCACTGGCATTGCTGGCCTGGATCCCACTGCGATAGCTGGAATTGATGCGACCCAACTTGGCAATCTGGATCCCACCGCGATTGCTGGATTCGATGCGACCCAACTTGGCAATCTGGATTCCACCGCGATAGCTGGATTCGATGTGACCCAACTCGGCAATCTGGATCCCACCGCGATGGCTAGATTTGATGCGAGCCAACTCGGTAATCTGGATCCCACTGCGATTGCTGGATTTGATGCGAGCCAACTCGGTAATCTTGATCCCACCGCGATGGCTGGATTTGATGTGACCCAACTTGGTAATCTGGATCCTACCGCGATGGCTGGATTCGATGCAACGCAATTTGGCAATCTTGATCCCACTGCGATGGCTGGATTCGATGCGACCCAACTTGGCAATCTTGATCCCACTGTGATGGCTGGATTCGATGCGACCCAGCTTGGTAATCTGAATCCCACCGCGCTGGCTGGATTCGATGCGAGCCAACTTGGTAATCTGGATCCCACTGCGATGGCTGGATTTGATGTGACCCAACTTGGCAATCTGGATCCCACCGCGATGGCTGGATTCGATGCGACCCAGCTTGGCAATCTGGACCCTAGTGCGATGGCTGGATTCAGCAGCAGTCAGATCAGTAACGTTGCCCCCACAGCGATGAGTGGAATTACCAGTGCTCAAATAAGTAATATTGATCCAGCTGCAATTGCCGGTTTCGACAAGAGCCTAATCAGTAATTTGGATCCGGCGGCGGTGGGCGGGTTTGCTGCCAGTCAAATCAGCATGCTGGGTAACGATGCCGTTGCTGGTTTGGACTCCGACAAGATTGCTGGTCTCGTTGCGACCACATTTAGCGGTTTTGACAGCGATCAGATCAGTAATATCGACCCCACAGCATTGAGAGGGATTGAAGGTCAGCAGATCGAAAATATGACACCTGAATCATTTCGTGGATTTATCGAAGATAAGGTGGGCTTTATTCCTGTTGGTGCCTGCCCTTTTATGAGCGGGGATCAAATTGATGAAATGGATCATGATGCTGTGGGTGGTTTCACCAATGAGCAGTTTGAGTTCTTGACACCTGAGGCAAGGGCCGGTTTCGACCGGGACGACCTGGGTGGCCTCAGTGACGACGTGGTTCAAAATATGAACTTCGATGACCTTGCCAGTTTGAATTCTGCAGAGATTGTGAATATGCCAAACAAAGACTTTGCTAAACTGGCGACCAATCTGCAAGACCCGACCATCACAGCGGATGCTGTCGCAGACCTGCTGCCGGCTGGCTGGGCAGTAGACACAACCAGCGATGAACTAACTGCGCCTCCGGGTGCGAGCCTGGCATTTCGATCCATTGACCAAACCGGTCCTGACGATGGCACAACGCTTCCAAGCGTTGCGGATTTTTCCAGAAGTCTAAGCGTGGGCGGCAAGGTTGAAGATGACAATGTATTGCGTGGTTTGGATACCGCGCTTGGATCAGTGGGTGTAGATGGTGTTGGATTTCGTCAGTCAGCAGATGGAATATTGAGAGCTGTCAGTTCCAGCGATGAAACAACACAATTAGCGGCATTTATACCGGATGACAGCGGCATAACACAAGCGCCTGCGGGCTTTGAGCCAGGATTGGTTGCAGATGCGCGTGGTGCGTTCGTCTTGACTACCGATAAGGGTTACCAAATACCGTTGCTACCAGCACCAAGAGATCCGGATGCGATGGTAGCTCTGTTGCCCGGCGCAACAGTAAGCGTAGGCAGTGGAGGCGAAACTACGATTACTGCACCTGAAGGCGACCCCAGCGCCCCGATTACCGGGAAATTCAATCCCGTGCTCGAATCATCGGATCTGGCGCCAGGTCTGCATCGCACGGGCAGTGGATCAGATGCAACAATACTCATGGTGTATGGGGATGGCAGCGCGCAGCAAATGCTGCCCGCTATGCAATCTGAAACGGAATTCGGTCAGGCTGCCAGTGCTATTCCTGGTGTGGAAGCTGTGGATTTTAATACCGATGGCTCTATCGATTTAAGGTTTCAGGGGAGTGACCTTATTCTTCGACCTGCTTTTGACATTGCGCCTGGTACCGCTACTGGAACCACAACACCGGCATTATCGCAAGAGGGAGACAGCTTTTTCTTTACCAATAGTAATGGTGACCGCCAGGAATTTTTCGTGACCTAAAGACAGCTCCTTACTTCCGTTAGCTAAGAAGCAGTTGTTAGAGCTGGTCCCCATATAACAGGTTTAAGCTGTAAAAGCTGAACGGGTCCGAGAAAGCCTAATGACACCGAGAAGATTCGAAGCAGCCTACACCTTTGTCTTCTCGCATTTGATGCCTGCTTCATCGATGTCGCGGTTGTAAGTGACAAGGCTTACTTTGTCGATTGCGATTTCGGTCTGCGAATTTTCGATATTGGTGCACCCTCAAATCCTCAACAACTTGGCACGATAGAGACGCTCGGTTTTACTCGAGCAATCGAAGTAGTAGGTGATACGGCCTAACTGGCCGATTACAATGCCGGGCTCGCGATCGTCGATATTAGTAACCCAAGCAAATGGAAACATTACCGTATCGACATTTTCTGGAGAAAGCAGTGAACTTGTCATGCCGTTGATTGAGGTGATCACTCGAGATATTTTTGGTGCCATTTTCATATCGATGTATAGCAATGTAGAAATGGTACTGGCTCTGGACTGCCCCGGAACCTCGCTTAGAGTTACAACGGCTACGGTCGTTGAATAGCACAGGGCTTCGACTCAAATCACAGCGATAGAAGCGTTCGAAAATATTTGGCAGATCTTCCTGCCAGGGATGGTAGCTTCAATATGGAAGACAGATTAAACGTCGTGCTTAAGGACATAGCCTACACCGCGAATGGTATGTATGAGAGATGTTTCAAAATCCTTATCTACTTTTTCTCTAAGGCGGCAGACGCGCGCTTCTACAACATTGGCATGAGGATCGAAGTTGTAATCCCATACATGTTCCATAATCATCGATTTTGAAACAATTCTATTTTCGTTTCGCATCAGGTACTCCAGCAAGCTGAACTCTCGCGGTTGCAAAGTGATTTTTTGGCCGCCTCTGTCTACTTTTCGAGTTTTTATATCAAGGCTTAAATCGTGTATGTTGAGATTGCTGGGTTCGACAATATGATTTGCCCTTCGTATCAAAGCTTGTAGTCGCGCAAGCAATTCTGAAAATGCAAATGGCTTGGTGAGATAGTCATCCCCACCTGCATCAAATCCTTTCACCCGATCATCTACTGAACGCCTTGCGCTAAGTATTAAAACTGGCAAACTAATATTCCTGCTTCTGAGTTCTTCAATGAGTGTCAATCCATCTATGCCGGGCAGCATGATGTCAATAATTCCTGCATCGTATGAATCCTGCGAGGCAGCAATCAATCCATCGCTACCGTTTATGAAATGCTCCACAGCATATCCGGCTTCACTGAGCCCCTTGATTACAAATGCAGCAATCTTTATATCGTCTTCAACTAATAGTACGCGCATGGTTGTTTCTTGGTTTCCAGATTCATGTTGAGCAAGCCTCTAAAGAGTTTATTATAGCCCTGGTCAAGGCCATTATTGTTGAATCCGTTTAGACATTACAATATGGTAATAAAGGCACCAAGCCCTTTCTATTAGGGATATGCTGCAAGATATTTACCGTGACTACTTCTTTCTCCTTAATTTTCTTCCCCTCTCTCAGTCTTGAATATGACCATTTGGTAATGATTTGGTAATCCTCCGGTAAGCTTCGGTTACTAACATGTCGGATGTCAGGTTGAATTGCTCTGTGATTCGACCACAACCTCGTTAGGAGCTTTTTCTATGAAAAAATTATTGTTTGTAATCGTATGTGTTACCTGCTTTTTCGCCATTGGGATTGATGCCCAGGAATACCCTGAAGTGGTCGAAGATGAGGACAATTTCTCAATCGTAATACCTTATATCGAATATGAGTGGGCGTATGACGATGACGAAGACGATACCAGAGCTGTATCTATGGAACTCCGTGCCTCCAAAGACAGCAACGAACTTAATTTCACGGTCGTCGATTCGACTTTGTTAGATGTTGATGTCGATACACCCGCTGCAATCGAGGGAGAGGGCGCCTGCTCCAGTACTACAAGCGCGCAGTTGCTTTCCTGTCGAGCAGATGTTCGAAATAGTTACTTCGAATTGCAAGCTAACTGCTTTAACTACTCGGACCCGGAGGATCAGCAGGAATGTTTCGAAGAAGCCGAAGAAGAACGAACAGGCGGCTTTGAAGAATGTGGGGATATAGAAGAAGCTCATGAAAATCTCTGCTCAATATTTGGAGAAGGTGCTTATGACCCGGATATGGAAGACATCGCGTTTTTAACTGTAGCCGAGATCGCCACAAGCCCTAATCCATTCTTGCCACTAATACCCGGAAACAGATGGGTGTATGAGGGGGAGGACGAAATTATAACTGTAACTGTCTTGGATGAAACGAAAGAGATCCTGGGGATCGAAGCTATTGTTGTGCAGGACGTCGCAGAAGAAGAGGGAGAAGTTGTCGAAGACACTTTCGATTGGTATGCCCAGGATGAAGATGGCAATGTTTGGTACATGGGTGAGCTTTCAAGAAACTTCGAAGACGGTGAACTGGCAGATATCGAAGGCTCATGGGAGGCAGGTGTTGACGGAGCCAAGGCCGGTATTTTGTTCAGGGCCACACCGGTAGTAGGAGAGACACTGCGACAGGAATATCGGATTGGCGAGGCGGAGGATATTGGTCACACTCTCGCTATAGATGCCACTGAGTCAACTGATGCTGGATTCAGCTGCTCCGATAATTGTATGCAAAGCCTGGAGTACACACCCCTGGAGCCAGATGAGGAGGAACATAAATTTTATCTTCCCGGCACTGGCTTGATGCTGGAAGTTGAACTTGAGAGTGGGAATAGGGTTGAACTGGTAGATTTTACTTCAGGGGGATAAAACTGGATCGTAGACTGGAGATCAGTCGAGATTACGACCAAGATTGAAGCTGGAAAATTAGATATCAATTTGAGATTGGGGTTTGAGTAAGGCGTAGGATAGTGATCGTCCCTATTAAGTGATTGGACAAGCGATTTCGAAAGAGATACCTTTTATTTCACTTATAAGCGGGTGAATCTCATGATAAAAAACACATATTTCAGCAATCTGACATTTCCTTCCAGTTCTAAACCAACGAGGTTGAAGAAGCTATCCCAGCTTTGCCTCGGGTATCTGGCTTGCGCAATGCTGTCTTTGCCGGTTCTCGCACAGCTAACCGGCGTCGAACAAGGTGAATGGCGCTATCTCGGTGGTGACGCTGGGCACACCCGATCTGCACCACAGCTAAATCAAATTAACGCATCCAACTTTTCCGATCTGGAAGTGGCCTGGATCTGGCGCGGTGATAACTTCGGCCCGAATGTGGAATACACCGCGCGCTCCACGCCAGTCTTCGTGGACGGTATGCTGTACACGGTCACAGGTCAGCGGCGGCAGGTAGTAGCGGTCGATGCGGCAACAGGCGAGACACTTTGGACATTTCGCGAACCGGAGACCATGCGGTATTTGCGCTCGCCAAGAACTGACTTTGGTAAGGGTATAGCCTATACCGAGGTTGATGGTCGAGGTGTGGTATTAGTTACCTCCCCGGCCTATTTCCTGTGGGCGTTGGATGCAAAGACGGGGCGCCCGCTGGAAAACTGGGGTGCGCCTACGAGAGTCGAGAATTTCTCCGACACTGGTGTGGTCGATCTTATCCCGGACCTGGTAAGTGACTGGCCCCGCTGGTTGGAGCGGGAAGGGGAATATGATCCGGACCATGGTATTCCCCGGCAGATAGGTATGGTAACGGCTTCGTCACCACCGATTGTTGTGAACGGCGTTGTCGTGGTGCTTGTGGGCCATGAGCCTAGCTACGACCAGACCCGCATCGAAAATGTGCCGGGGGATATCATGGGCTACGATGTCAGGACTGGGGAGCAGCTCTGGAAGTTTCACGTAATCCCACGACCCGGCGAATTCGGACACGAAACCTGGGAGAACGATGCCTGGCAGTGGTCTGGCGATATGTCTTCATGGGCGCCTGCCTCTGCCGATCCGGAACTGGGTCTGGTGTATATCGTAACCAACGCCTCCACTGTCCAATCCTATGCCGGACATCGACCTGGTCATAATCTGTTCGGCGGCAGCGTCCTCGCGCTGGATGTGCAAACCGGTGAGCGCAGATGGCACTTCCAGATTCACCACAGTGACCAGTGGAATTATGATATTCCCACCGCGCCGATTCTGCTGGATTTAACTGTCGATGGCAGACAAATTCCCGCCCTGATCCAGAACACCAAGCAGGGACTCGTATTTGCGTTCAACCGTGAGACCGGTGAACCAATCTGGCCGATAGAGGAACGTCCTGTGATGCAGACCCAGGTGCCGGGTAATTACACGGCAGCTACTCAGCCTTACCCCACCCGACCCGAACCTTTGGATCCTATTGTCCTGACAGGGATTACCGAAGAGTTCATGATCGACTACACACCGGAGTTGAAGGAACAGGCCCGGCAGATTTTAGGTGAATTTCGTATCGGTGGTCTTTATGTGCCGCCGCTGCCCTATCCACATGACAACCCTTACCGCAATGTTGTCGGCTGTGCGGGAGGTTTAAATATCTACCACCCACCGGTTGCGGACGCTTCTACCGGTATTATGTATGCCTCCCATCGACGGACATGCAGTGCGCCAGCCTTTATGGAACCGACTAACGGTGTGGACGAGGAAAGGGGATTGCCGGGCCTGTCGGAAGAGGCCTGGCGTGGGCGAGAGCGACACACACCAACCACTGGGACGACCGTGGCAGCCTGGGCACCAGGTCGCAATCGTGAATTCCTGCCCCTGGTTGAGCGCCTGCCGGTCTATAAGCCTTTATTGCAGGGGCTGGCAGCTTACGACATGAACACCGGAGAGAAGCTCTGGGATATTCCAATTGGGCAGACTCCCGACAACATCAGGAATCATCCGCTTCTGGCGGGTGTAGATACGTCGGCAACAGGAGGCAATGGTTACTCCATCCAGATGGTTATGGGCGATCTGCTGGTGCAGACTACCGAAGACCTTAGAGGCCAAACAGAATTAAATGAGAACGGCATGCCCATGCTCCATGCGCGCGATAAGCGAACTGGAGAAATTCTGGCCAGTGCCGAGATACCGATCCCGGGTCAGTATGGAATGATGACTTATCTGCACGAGGGCGTTCAGTACATCGTCGTGCAGTCAGGCAGTGTCCGCCGTAGCCAGCCGGGGGCTCTGGTAGCACTCAGGCTGCCATAGAAACGGAGGGGAAAAATCAAATCCCACTGTCCTTATTGTATTCTGTTAATTGCCTGGCTTTCGGCACTGGTATCGTGCACAAGTGACAATGAGTTGGAGCGAATTAACGTGAGGTCATTCGGCATGCTGGATGACGGGCGGGAAGTGCAGGTGTTTACCCTGAGAAATGCTCAGGGTACAAGCGTTGAAATACTGGATCTGGGCGGCATCATAGTGACTCTGAATACCGCCGATCGTAACGGTAATTTTGCCGATATTACCCTCGGTTTTGACAATCCTGAGCAATATTTCTCAGCCAACCCTTTCTTCGGCACACTGGTCGGCCGCTACGCCAATCGCATCGCCGGCGGCAGATTTTCACTCGATGGTCAGGAGTACCCGCTGGCAATTAATAATGGTGCAAATGCCATCCATGGCGGCCTGGTTGGTTTCGATAAAAGAATCTGGCAAGCAACAAGCAGCTCCAATGACAGCGAAGCGGAGTTGCATCTGACTCTTATCAGCGCAGATGGCGATCAGGGCTACCCGGGAACCCTGACTGTGAACGTGACTTATACCCTGGATGATGGGAACCGTCTGACCATTGATTACCAGGCAAGCACGGATGAGGCGACTATCGTTAATTTAACCAATCACGCCTACTTTAATTTGAACGGCCATGATTCAGGCTCAATTCTTGAACACGAGATTATGATTAATGCCGATCGTTACACCCCGGTTAATGTCAACTCAATACCCATCGGCGAGATCGTTTCTGTTGCGGGAACTCCGCTGGACTTTCGTGACCCAAAACCAATTGGTCGGGATATTGGCATGGATCACGAACAATTGAATTTTGGCTCCGGCTTTGATCACAATTTTGTTTTGAACAAATCTGACGCGGATGTACCGGAATTGGCTGCAGTTGTCTACTCGACCACAACTGGCCGCACACTGACCACCTACACAGACCAACCTGGCATGCAGTTTTATACGGGTAATTTCCTGAATGGCAGTGCAACAGGTAAGGTCGGTGCCGTTTATAACCGCAGAAATGGTTTTTGCCTGGAAACCCAGCATTATCCGGACAGTCCGAATAAACCGGATTTTCCCTCCACAGTTCTACGGCCCGGTGAGCAGTATCGAACACAGACAGTGTTTGAGTTTGGAAGTAGGGATTTCTAGCGGAATTCTGGTAACTGCCCCGGGCCAGCACTTTCGAAGTAGAGCTTGAGCTTAGGGCGTCACCGGCGCGTACGCGCTCGAAGTGAACAAATTTCAGATCAGCTATTGACGAATCCGTAGTTCCTGATTTAATACGCTGTGTAGTGTCGGAGTCACGATCAATCAATTGAGAATTTACCGGAAGGAATAGCAATGCGTCGAGTAATCTACAATCAAAAAGGTGGAGTGGGAAAGACCAGTATCAGTTGTAATCTAGCGGCGATAAGCGCAGCCAGAGGCCTTAGAACATTACTCATCGATCTTGATATCCAGGGCAATAGCAGCGGTTACTTGCTAGGAGATGATTATCAAACACTGGATGACAATGCGGCCAGTTTCTTCAAGCAATTCATTGGTATCCTCAAGCGTAAACGCGCCACAATGAATTATATCTACGATACACCTTTTGAAAACCTCTGTATCTTGCCCTCACATCCTGACCTCTCCAGCATCGAGAGAGAACTAGAGAGCCGCCAAAAAGTCTACAAGTTAAGAAATGCACTTGCAGAGCTCGATGATGAATTCGATCGTATCTACATTGATTCACCGCCAGCCTATAACTTTTATACCAACTCTGCACTCATCGCAGCAGATTCACTCCTTATTCCATTTGATTGCGACTGTTTTTCGTTATCGGCATTGAACAACATTGTATCCGCGGTCAATGAAATTAAAGAGGACCACAATGCCGGATTGAACATAGAAGGCATCATCGTGAATCAATATCATGGACGGGCCAACTTCCACCGGGATTTGCTAAAGAAGCTTAAGGATGACGGTATGCCAGTGCTCGAGCCGTTTTTATCGACCTCAGTCAAGATGAAGGAGTCTCGCGATCTAGGTCGTCCACTGATTTACTATGCACCCAGGCATAAATTAACTCTTCAGATGACTGAGTTGTTCTCTAATTTGGAGTCCGATTTGAAAAAATCTCGTAAACCACACTCAGAGACAAAAGCAGTGACAGGAGTCAAAGAAGAAGTTGAAGCTGATGCTGAATATAGAAAAATTGCTTAGTTTAGAATGTTGGATTTCGCCATAACATTGAACAAATCGAATAAACAGGGTCAGAGTAGAAAAACAGTAGTTTTACTCTAATCCCCGCAAACTTGAACCCTGGAAACGACGAACGCCCCGGGCCAGTGCTGGCCCGGGGCATCATCGCTTTCGAAGTAGAGCTTGAACTTAGGGCGTAACCGTCACCGGCACGTACGCGTTCGACCAGCAGCACTGGTTGTCGAACTGGCTGTCAGGTGCCGTGAAATTGTCGACCCGTAGTCGGACGACATAATCACCAGGCTCAGGGAACGTAGCTTGCGTCGTTACTTCGGTCCAAGCGTTGCTGTCGCTCGCAGCATCCTCTCCGGCAGCTCTGGCTCTTTGACGGCCCGTTATGCTCGCTTGCTCGAAATCGGGCACAGCCCCAACCGGCCCCTGGTGCTTTATCCATTCTGTGCCCAGGGCGTAGAAAGGACCGACTTCGTACTGGTCTCGCTCGCCGCGATCCTGTATGTAAGCCGACAATGTCACCGGTGTCCCAGCCGAGGCTGTTACCCGGGAACCCATGGCTCCCTCCCGGCCGCTGGACTCAGGCCCGTTCAGGCCGAACCGAATGGCCGGATTTAACGAGCCCTCAGCTCTTGGTGTTGAGCTCATCTCGTACGCCGTTGACGTGGCCCGGCCAGGAATTGAGTAGCTGTGGCCCGCGTGTTTCAAGGTCCACACCACCTCGGTTCCGGCCATGTCCGCCGGCACGGTGGCAGCAAACACTCCCCGTTCCTGCACGCCTGTAAAGCCAAACCGGGTGTACGTAGGGAAGTGTGTAGGCTGCACTCCATCGAACTGTGCCGGCTCGATGTAGTTGTTCTCCCCGAGTGGGATATCGACGATCTCCTCCGAGTTGGTGTTCGCGAAGGCGAACACCATCGTGACTGAGCCGTCTTCATTGGCAATCCAGCCGTTGAACATCGGCGCTATCACATCGCCGCTGGTCCTACGCTGGGCCAGGGGGTAGTCACGCAAGTGGGCTGGTAGCTGCGCATAGAGAGGCGCGGCGATCAGTCCCACTAGCAGCACCGCCAGAGCCCTGGCAGTAAGGTACTTATACTTGATCATCAAAATGGTCCTCTACGTCTGGCGACAGGTCTCGATTCGCCGCGCTCTTCGAGCAGCGCGTCGTAACCCTCTTCGTCCAGATGGGTGACGGCGATCCAGGCATGGGACATCTCATCGGTGGTCCTCTGACCAGCACCAACCCATTGATCTGGATCCGGGTTACGCGGGTTATCCGCAGAGTTGTCGAACCATGCGGTCAGGATGATCGTCGCATTGGCCGGAATCAGCGGCCCGTAGCCTTCTTCATAAGTATGGCTGTGGTTGTAGCCCGCATTCCAGTTTGAGGCCTGGCTGAGCACCGTTTTTCGTCCTGTAGCGGGATCGAAATACTCCATGGTCATCGCCACGCCGCGCAGGTGCAGGTGCGGCTGCCAGCTATCGAGGCGCACCGGGTGATCGAAGGAGTGGAATCCCTGGGTCATCAGCTTGCCATGGGGTGGAATGAGGAAGTCGCCGCCGCCATCAAGGAAATAGAGTGTCAGATCCTGAGTGTAGGCAGCCTCTTCGTCAAAGTTATCTTCTTCGTCGTGGTACCAGATACCGACCGTGACCTGGTCGTTGGGCACTGCCGTACCATCGGGATAGTAGTGAATGCTCCACCCCACCTTGGAATTCGCCGGTGCGGTTCTGCATGCACCGTCGGGAACATACTCCCCGAGCTTGCCGTACGCGAACTCGGACAGCCGGCCAGACGGGAACCAATCGCCGTTTTCGTTCTGAGTCACGAAGTGAGAATTCGCATGGTGTGTGGATCCATGAGCGGCCCGCGAAGGCAGCGTCTCGATCGCCTTGATGCAGCGACTCTCGGTGATGTTTGATTCTACCTCTGGCTCCCACCACATATCCTGACCGTTGGCCGGAACATCCCATGGCGAAGACTGTATAGTGTGGTCGGGCGGGCCTAACTCGGCTGCCAGGCGCCACTCACCGATGGGTGGATACTGTCTCGGTGGTGGTAGCTCTTCGCGATTGCCCAGTGGGGCACCTGCGTCAACCCAGGCAACCACCGTGTCGATGTCTTCCTGGTCCATGCGCCAGTCCCCTTTCAGCTCCTGAATCCCAATATCATGGTCATATTGATAAGGTGGCATCTCGCGCTCCAATACCCTCTGTCTGATAAGCGGCGCCCAGGGGCGAACTTCTTCGTAGCTCGTTAAAGACATGGGTCCGATCTGCCCCGGCTGATGACAGATCTGGCAGTTGTCCTGGATGATCCTCGAAACCTCACGTGAATACGTGGGGTCCGCGCTTAATTCTTGAGCACCAGCAAGCGCAGGCACCAGAGCAATCGCTGAGAACAGCCCTATTAGACTAGGTATTTTCATTATCCTCTCCTCTATTTAAAGCAAATGACAGGGCCACCACGCCACTGTTAAGCAATAACAAAATTAGTTCGAACACGCATTATAACACACACTCTCCCAACATAGTCTAATCCATGGAGCACCACTTTTACTGATGTAGATCGCAGAAAATTGTAGAATTTAGGAATGACACAAATATAAATAATTAGTAACAAATAGGATCAGAATAAAAAATACAGTGCTTAAGTACCCCCTGAACAAGCATATGGCCACTCTGCGGGAGTCTGTCGTGTTCTGCCGCCAGGCTCAATCGCAGCAGCAGAATTGGACAACCACACATTGGAGGTAGGAAAATCAATAACTTAGCTAGAGATTTATGTGGGTGTCCCCTTCTTCCTATTTATTGACATTATCCTTATTAAAAGAATACAAGCAGAATCAAAATGCCCAACACAACACGGATAAACTTCCCTGACTTGTAATTTCTCTTGCCCTGATGTGAAAACATAAAGTACTTCCTTAAGTTTTCAGATAACGATTGTTAGGTATTTAAACGCCCTTATTCATTAAGACAAATCACTCCTTTCGCTTCTAGTTGCCTTATCGCCTCAGTTTCCAGCCCGAGTTCTTTAAGAATGCTTTCGTTTGCCTCGCCGAGGCGTGGTGATGGCAAATCTTCCGATTGCTCAACCCCCTCTATCGTAAACGGCGATCGAATTCGACGCATGGTGCCCTCGGTGGGATGTTCGTACTCTTCAAAGAAATTGACTGCCTTAAGGTGCTCGTTATCGAGAAGATCATCCAGTCGATTGACCCGGGTGTGGGGGATGTCGGTCTTGCCCAATAACTCACACCACTCGTCTGTCGTTTTGGACGGTGTGAATTCAAAAATCTTTGCATATAGTTGATCGATGTTTGCACTGCGCTTTACCGGGTCTGTCACCAGTTCCCATTCGGTCAGTTCGGGGTGATTGACCAGCTTGAAGAACGCAATCCAATGCTTGGTGCTATAGGGCAGCAATCCAATAAATCCATCCCTGGTCGGATAGGGTCGACGATAAGGAGAATTCATGCGCTCGTAGCCGGTACCGCCTTCGCTAGGAACGAAGCTCTGGTTGGCTAATTGCTCGACCATGATAAATGAGATGAGACCTTCGAACATCGGTGTCTCTATGAAGCAGCCCTTGCCAGTGCGAAACTTGTTGACCAGCCCACCTAATACGGCGATTGCCAGTTGGTGTGCAGCCACCTTGTCGGCAATGATCGTGGGCGCGTACCGTGGATTTCCCTCGGCATCGGCGTTCAGGTGGGCAAAGCCAGACGCCGCCTGGATAATATCATCGTAGGCCGGTGCATCGGCAAGCGGTCCCGCTTCTCCAAAGCCCTGTGCACCGCAATAGATAATTTCCGGATTATGCGCTTTGACATCGTCGTAACCAATGCCCAGCTTAAGCGCCGTCTTGTTACGCATATTGTGCACGATCACATCCGCGGTTTTTGCCAGCTTGTAGAACAGTTGCTTGCCTTCTTCGGTTTTTAGATTAAGCGTAATCGATCGCTTGTTGCGATTGCTGTTCATATAGCCGGCGCCCATCTTTGCCGATCGCCCGGGTCGTACCGCACGAAACAGGTCCCCATCGGGGCTCTCGATCTTGATGACTTCTGCGCCGAAGTCACCCAACATTTGAGATGCATAAGGACCGAGAACAATTGTGGATAAGTCCAAAACGCGGACACCTTTTAATATGGCATACATTTACACTTTCCTTTCACGCTATTGATTACTTAAACAGGATAACAAAAAGGGGCAGATATTTTTAATTGCAATGAGGAGTGGTTAATCCAGACATTACTTCTTATTAATTAAATCCGTCCCCTCTTTCTCCACTCCTGGCTGACTGACAATCACCACATAGTGTGGCAGACTTACCTTTCTGTTAACGATAATTAGAACGAGCAAGGGGAATCTTATGTCTTTAAAGCACTTCACTCTCATAGTTCTCGGTACATCAGTATTTTTCAGCAATTATGCCTTGGGCCAGGCAGGAAACATCGTCACTGGCGAAGGATTTCCCAATCCCAATCCTGTGGTTAACAATGAGTGGGGCGACCTGCCGGCAGGTCGCCAATGGGGGTCCACCGCGGGGATCGATATCGATCCAACCGACGGTAATCCTGTCGCTTATGAGCGTTGCGGTGCCGGGGCGCTCGGTGCCGCCGGCACCAACTGTGATAGCAATCCGGTAGACCCGATTTTCAAATTCGATCGTCATACCGGCGAAGTCCTGGCTAATTTCGGTGGTGGCATCATGGTGACCCCGCACGGTATCCATGTGGACGACGCTGGCAATGTCTGGGTGGCTGATTTTGCCGGCAATACTGAAGGTACCAAGGGCCATCAGGTGCACAAATTCAGTCCCGATGGCGAATTGCTCATGAGTCTGGGTACGGCGGGACAGCCAGGTAACGACAGCACTCATTTTAATCAACCCAACGATGTTATCGTGGGACCTGACGGCAGCATTTACGTGGCCGATGGCCACAGCGGTCAGAACATGACTACTGAACAAGCCATCGAACAGGGTCGTCAGGCAAGCCAGACCGGTCGCATCGTGAAATTCACGCCCGATGGTACTTACATCAAGGAATGGGGCCGCATTGGTACCCGCCACGGAGAATTTCGCACTCCCCATGCCCTGGAGTTTGATTCGCAGGGTCGCCTGTGGGTTGCCGATCGTGGCAACCACCGCCTCGAGATTTTTGATCAGGATGGGAATTATCTGGAATCACGATACACCTACGGTAGGATCAGCGGCTTCTTCATTACCGACGATGACATGGTCTACGCCATCGATTCCGAGTCCGGTCCGGTGCGGCACACGTCCTGGAATTGTGGCGTGCGTATCGGCCCGCTGAATGAAGATCGTATCGTTGGCTTTATCCCGGGTTATCAAACCGAAAGCCGGGGTTATCAGGGCACTGCGGGTGAAGGTGTTGCCGTGGATGCCGACGGCAATGTGTTTGCAGCCGAAGGCCCCGCCTCATTGCCGCTGGCAGGAGGTGCTTTCACAAAGTACACCGCTAGGTAGAGATTGCTACAGGGGACACTTACAACTTAAGGAATTTTTGCTGACTGGGGCCAAGGTATTCTCCACATCGTAAATCCAAAAACTATCTAAATAGCTTGGCCCCTTAAGTTCTCTACTCTCACATCCTTGAAGAGATAGAATTCAACTGCCGCGGCTTCGGCGGGGTACTTGCGCTGAAGGTTAGCGGTACTTTTTGAGCCTTCCCAGCTATTTCTCAAATACCAGAATAAACCTGTCTGTCTTGCCCTGAATGGGCAGGTCGAAGACGATCATGGAGCGATCGTCTGCAGGATTTCTGAGCGCGTCTGAACTGGTGACGAAGCGAAAGCCCCGCTGCTCAATTTCCTCTCTGGCAAAAGACTCGATAATACGGTGCAGATCTGCGACAGTCTCATGGTCTGAAGCGGCATCGCCGGAGTGATCGATAACCACAAATCTGCCGCCAGGCTTCAATCCCTTGTAGACCTGTTCGAGGAAATAGCTGACGTTGGCTGGATTGCCCACCCGGACGTATTCCTCGCCGTTGTAGCGCTTGGGAATGACGTACAGATCATGAAAAGCCATAACCAGCAGAGCCCCATCTAGCGTTGCTTCGCCTAGATCCAGGTTGATGCCACTGCTGGTCTGGCGGGTGATATTACCCGGATCACGCCCATCGAAGCGGTCGGTGAGGCCGTTGATTCCCCAGGCCTCAAAGCCGGGATTATTATGTAAAACTGCTTCACCACTCGCTCCCAAGACGCTGGCTAACAGCTCGCTGTAATAGCCACCGGCACCGAATATATCCACCACTCGCTCGCCCGTTTCCAGATTAAGCAGCGGGATCACGGCCTGCGGCTTGCTGCGATTATCTCTTTCTATATCGTCGGCTAATCTGCCGGGCTTGTTCATGGCCTCCAGTACTGCCGCTTCATCTATCGCCGCCCCGTAAGCGGTAGTGGCAGACAGGGAGCAGATGCAGAGCAGGCACAAGATTGACAGATATTTGGACATCGCAGTTTCTCCTGGTAAGACTACTGTATACTCTGACTCGATTTAGTTAAAGGGTAGAGCGTGAAACTGGCAACGCAATTGGAGAAACTCGGTACCGAGACAGCGTTTGCTGTATCTGCTGCGGCTGCCGCATGGGGTGCCAGGGGCAATAAGATTTACCCCTTCCACCTGGGTGATATCAACATCGCAACGCCTGCCAATATTGTCGAAGCCGCCGCGAAGGCTATAGCGGATGGCTATACAGGCTATTGCCCCGGAGCAGGAATCCCCGAACTACGCGCTGCGATAGCGGCAGATGTCGGAGCAAAAAGGCAGCTCAGCTATACGGTAGAGAATGTCTCTATTCAGCCAGGAGGCAAACCGGTCATCGGGAAGTTTCTGGCTGCCGTGATGGATCCTGGCGACGAGGTACTCTATCCTAATCCGGGTTATCCCATTTATGAATCCCAGATTGAATATCAGGGCGGTATTGCTGTTCCCTATAGTTATATTGAGACGGCAGCAGGTTTCGATCTGGATCTGAACGCCATCAAGGACGCCATCACTCCCAAAGCCCGGGTGCTGATCTACAATAATTTTCAGAATCCCAATAGCGCGCGGTCTTCCCAGGCAGAAATGGAGCAGTTGGCAGAGCTCGCCATCAAACACGATCTATGGGTTTTGAGTGACGAAGCGTATTTTGAGATTCAATATAGCGGGCAACCTGACTCCATTGTCAGCGTACCAGGCATGCAGGAGCGCAGTGTTATTCTCTATACCTGTTCGAAACGATTTGCCATGACTGGCTGGCGTCTTGGCGCCGCAATTGGACCGAAAGCCGTTGTCGAAGTCTTCAACAAGCTCAACACAAATATCGAATCCTGCACGGCTCACTTCATCCAGCGCGCAATGGTCGATGTTATCGAAGGTGATACCTCAGGTCCGGACGCAATTATCGATGAACTGCGACAACGACGGGATGCCGCCGTTGCCGGGCTGAATGCAATTAGTGGTATCTCGATCCAGGCACCTAACAGTACGTTTTATCTCTTCCCCAACGTCACCCGCATCATGGAGCGAAAAGGCTTAACCGATGTCAACCAGTTAATGGAGGAAGCACTAACCAGCACCAATGTATCTTTTTGCACTCGAAAGCATTTTGGGCGCAGCGTAGAGAATGAGGAGAATCACTATATTCGTTTTGCCTATTCCGGGATTGCAGTCGAAGATATTAAAGCAGGGATGGTGAAGCTGAAAAGTTACTTTGAGGCTTAGTACCTCGACCCCGGGTAAACAGGTCTTTCTTCTTTACAAAATCCAAAACATGCTCTGGCGTTGGTACCGAGTCATTCAATTCCGGACAGTTTTCGATATCATCCAAAATAATTTTTACATTTATGACACCGGCCCATATATCGGTGTCATAGTCTTTTTCAGCGTCGATAGGGGGGCCAGAGCGAATCTTGGCTGCAGCCTCATCAATTGGGATTTTCACCACGAGTGTGGCTTTCAATTCCTGCTGAGTGTGCACCCTAAGATGAGGAATGCGATCAGGCACCAGGTGGTTGATCAGGCGGTCGAGGTTCAATTCCTTCTCATCATCTGGTAACTTTTCGGCTTTGCCGAAAACCGTCACAGATCGGTAATTTACTGAATGGTGAAAACCAGAACGTGCCAGTACCAGGCCATCGAGAATAGTCACGCTGATACAGCAAGTCTGACCATCCAGGAGCGTGTTCATCATCTGGTTCTTGAGATGCCCGTGCAAATAGATCGCATTGTCTATTCGCACGTAAGCAGTGGGTATCACCCGCGCTTCGCCTTCAAGCACAAAGCCAACGTGGCAGATGAAACTGGCATCCAGAATGGCAGTGATTTGCCTGGCATCATAACTGGCACGATTGTCACCGCGTACTATTTTTGTTCTCGCTGCAGGTCCTGTTGGGCACATTTTTGGGTCCGTGATTTCAAGTGGAGTGATTAAAAGATTAGTAGTGGAAAACGTTAAAGCTACCTGTGGGGATCGGCGGGAGAAGACAACGGCATGGGCAATGCTCCGACTACTTGCCAGGGATTGCCGATGCTTTGGACTCATCTACGGATAAGCCAGCCAGTTGGCTGTCCAATGCTTTGCATAGCCGATTGATATTAACAGGTTTGATCAGGTATTTATCGAAGTCTTCTTTCTCCTGCAATTGATGGTCTGCACTGATAGCAATCACTGGAATATAACGGGTTTATTCCCTTTTTAGAGAATCTTAAGCGCAACATGCCCATCCATGCCGGGTAGCTGGATTTCCATGAGAATAAGCTAAAAGCTGTGACAATGGATTCACAGTAGAGGTAAAATACGCGCGCTTTTGCAAAACACCCTGCTAATTCAACAATTGAGAACTGACAAATACCTTATAGGAAAATGAATGGGTACTGAAGAAACCATCCGGCAACAAATCGATACAAATAGCATCCTGCTCTATATGAAAGGAAATCCTGAACAACCACAATGTGGCTTTTCGGCACAGGCGACTCAGATGCTGATGTCCTGTGGCCAGCGTTTTGCCTATGTGGACATCCTGAGCAATCCAGAAATTCGCTCCACACTTCCCGTGGTATCAAATTGGCCGACTTTTCCGCAGCTCTATGTCGATGGTGAGCTGGTTGGCGGCTGCGATATAATGACTGACATGTTTGAGAAGGGGGAATTACAAACCCTGGTTGAGAGTGCAGTCGGTGACGATAAGGAATCCGCCGCAGAATAATATTGTCCTCGATTACAGAGGCAGGTCGCACGGTTAGGCTTGTCCGATGGAACGCAATCAATCGAAGCAAAATCCTTTCCGGTTTGCTATTTTTCGTTCGGAGGCCAGCCTCCCAATGCCTGCCACCTGTTGACTATCTTGCAAAATAGCTCAGCAGTCTTTTCAGCGTCATAACGGGCTGAATGGGCTTGGTCATTATCAAATTCAATACTTGCCACTTCGCATGCTCGCGCCAGAACAGTCTGTCCGTAGGCCAGACCGCTCAGACTGGCGGTGTCAAAACTGGAGAAAGGATGGAACGGATTGCGCTTCAAACCGTGCCGCTCGCTGGCCGCGTTGACAAAGCCGTGATCGAAGTGGGCATTGTGTCCGACCAGTATTGCACGCTTGCAGGAATTCCTTTTTACCGCTTCACGAACCAGCTTAAACATGGCTTGAAAGACATCTTTTTCAGGGCGTGCTATGCGTAGTGGATGATAGGGATTAATACCGGTAAATTTTAAGGCCGCCTCTTCGATATTTAAGCCATCAAACGGGATTATACGGTGAAAATAGGTCTGTTCTATTTCGAGTCGCCCGGCACTGTCCATGGATAATATGACCGCTGCGATCTCGAGAATGGCATCTGTATCCGAGTTAAATCCCCCGGATTCAATATCGACAACAACAGGTAGATAGGTTCGAAACCTGTCGGCGAGGAGGTTATCGGGAGTTTCCTTCACTTCACTCTGGTTCACTCGGCCTCCGTGGATACTCGCCATTTTATAGTGCTTGAGGCCCGTATGGGAACTACCGAGTCAGCGCCGAGTGCAAATTCAGCCGGCATCTGCCAGGAATCTTTCTGTAATGTTATGCGCTTTTCATTTCTGGGTAGTTGGTAGAAATCCGGCCCAAACAGGCTGGCAAATCCTTCAAGTTTATCCAGAGCTCCGCTTTGCTCAAATAATTCTGTGTAGAGTTCCAGTGCGGCAGGGGCCGAGAAAATTCCAGCACAACCACAATTGGTTTCCTTAATTGAGCAGGCGTGAGGCGCAGAATCAGTGCCCAGAAAAAACTTCGGATTGCCGCTGATTGCGGCTGCTACCAGGGCTTTTTGATGGCTGTCCCGCTTCAGCACGGGCAGACAGTAAAAATGCGGCCTGACCCCTCCTGCCAATAAGTGATTGCGATTGTATAGCAAATGGTGAACAGTGATGGTAGCAGCAACCCGATCTGACTGTTCGGTTACGAAGTCAACAGCCTGACTGGTGGTAATGTGCTCGAGAACAACTCTCAGTTCAGGATACTTTTCTATGATTGGTTGTAACACGGTCTCAATAAATACTGCCTCGCGATCAAATATATCTACCGTCTTATCTGTGACTTCGCCGTGGATCAGTAAAGGCAGGTTGAGCTCAACCATCTTTTCCAGCGCAGGGAATATTTTGTCTACTGAATCAATCCCGCTCTCAGAAAAGGTAGTTGCACCGGCAGGATAGTACTTGATCGCGTGTATAAATTCGCTCTCATGGGCCCGCACTATTTCATCGCTGGAAAGTTCCTCAGTTAGATACAGAGTCATTAAAGGCTCGAAGCTAAGCTCCTCAGGTACCGCAGCGAGAATTCGTTGCCGGTAGGCTAAAGCAGCTGACACCGATGTGACAGGCGTTTTGAGATTCGGCATGATGATGGCGCGCCGAAAAACGCGTGCGCTGCAGGAGACTGTGCTTGCCAAAGCATCTTCGTCTCGCAAATGCAGATGCCAGTCATCCGGTTGAATCAGGCTCAGGTACTCAGTGGTCATGAAATTTACTACCTGGAAAATTGGATCTATTGTAACGGAATAAGGATTACAGCTGAATTACCCATTGAGTTATTTCCGCCGTCCCATGCTAGAATACGCGTCTTTTTTTCGGAGACCCGACCAACGTCTCGTACGATTCGTTGCCTGGCAGGGGTTTCCATCAGCATCTGTCTTCTCGGGCAGCCTGCTTCCAATTGCTCAGGAGTAAAGAAATGTCTGGCATAGATAAAGTGGTTTTGGCTTACTCCGGTGGTCTTGATACCTCGGTGATAGCGAAATGGCTGCAGGAAACCTATGATTGTGAGGTGGTCACATTCACGGCCGACATTGGCCAGGGTGAAGAAGTGGAGCTTGCTCGAGCCAAAGCTCAGGCCATGGGAATAAAGGAGATTTTCATAGAGGATCTGCGCGAAGAGTTCGTGCGCGATTTCGTTAATCCCATGTTTCGCGCTAATGCCCTGTATGAGGGCGAGTATTTACTGGGTACGTCAATAGCCCGGCCCCTGATTGCCAAGCGCCTGGTTGAGATAGCCGCCGAAACGGGGGCCGATGCAATCTCTCATGGCGCAACCGGTAAAGGTAATGACCAGGTGCGATTCGAACTCGGGGCCTATGCGCTTAGTCCTTCAATCCAGGTAATCGCTCCCTGGCGGGAGTGGGACCTCAGTTCCCGCGATACCTTGTTAAGCTATTGTGAAGAACACAATATTTCGGTAGAGAAGAAGCTAGGTACCAAGTCTCCCTATTCCATGGATGCCAATCTGCTACATATCTCCTATGAAGGCGATGTGCTGGAAAATCCCGCTGCCGAGCCGGAAGAGGCCATGTGGCTGTGGACTGTCTCTCCGGAATCGGCACCCGATCAGGCGCTTTATATCGAATTGGAATATGCACGCGGCGACATCGTGGCGATCGATGGGGAAAAATTGTCACCGGCTGTGGTGCTGGCCAGGTTAAACCAGCTCGCTGGTGCTAATGGTATCGGTCGGGCAGATATCGTTGAGAATCGCTACGTTGGCATGAAATCGCGGGGTTGCTATGAGACACCTGGGGGCACCGTGATGCTCAAGGGACACCGGGCCATTGAGTCGCTGACTCTGGACCGGGAACTGGCCCATTTGAAAGATGAGCTGATGCCGCGTTATGCCTCGCTGATATATAACGGTTACTGGTGGTCACCGGAGCGAATCGCTCTGCAATCCCTGATCGACAGTTCCCAAGCCTATGTTAATGGTAAGGTCAGGTTAAAACTCTACAAAGGAAATACCACGGTGGTGGGCAGGGAGTCTGCGAACTCTCTATTCGATGAAGACATAGCGACCTTTGAAGACGATGCCGGTGCCTACGATCAAGCCGATGCGGCGGGTTTCATCAAACTAAACGCCTTGCGACTTCGCATAGCTGCGCAGAAAGGCAGGTCATAGAAGACTGACGGTGAGGTGTCACCATAATAATTTAAGGCTCATCGCCTAAGCATTGGTGTGTCTGGCGGGCTTGGGCCTGGTAAACGTAAGCCGTTGATGCGTGTATCGGGAATTGAGGAGGAATTACTGTTTTACCGTGACTAGCGCCAGGGATGAAGCGCGGGACGGGCCAGGGATGGCCCATAGGAACGGAAAAACAGTAATCCCTCCTCAATCCCCTATCGAATTCACTGTTCTTTTTGAACTCCAGTTCACGTTGCATTTGCGGGAAAATCTAGAGAAGTACATAGCCATAGTCTCTGTAACTAGTTTTTACAAAGAGAGAGCCTAGTCAACAGATTTGCTTTTGAACTCGCACAAGTCCTCAATCATGCAGGCACCACACCTGGGTTTGCGTGCTACGCAGACATATCTGCCATGTAGTATTAGCCAGTGATGGGCATCAAGAAGAAATTCATCGGGCACAAATTTCAGTAATCTTTTTTCCACTTCCAGTACGTTCTTGCCTGGCGCGATGCCAGTGCGATTCGAGAGGCGAAAGATATGGGTGTCCACCGCCATGGCCACCTCACGAAACGCTGTGTTAAGTACCACGTTTGCCGTCTTCCGACCCACACCGGGTAGTGCTTCCAGATCCTCTCTGGTACGGGGTACCTGGGAATCATGCTTTTCGATAAGCAGGGTACAGGTTTTGATGATGTTTGCCGCCTTGGTGTTAAACAGGCCGATGGTTTTAATGTATTTTTTTAATTTGGTCACACCAAGATTTTTAATCGCCTCTGGTGAGTTTGCCACCTTGTACAGTTTGGCAGTCGCCTTGTTGACGCTAACATCGGTGGCCTGGGCCGAAAGCATAACGGATATCAATAATTCAAAATTTGAAGCAAATTTTAACTCGGTTGTGGGGGCCGGGTCTTCATTACGCAGTCGTTGGAAAATTTCCATACGTTTTTTTTTGTTCATGAGCGGTTAGTCACTCGCGCGCGCACGGCAGGTTTAACAGGATGATCTTGGCTGATTTTATTTCGGCGTTGCATGCTGTCAATACTATTTTTGACAGCTATTAAGAGTCCCAGCCCGATCAGCGCACCGGGTGCGAGGGTTATGAAGTCGAGGTCATCGGTAATCATATATCCTGGCATTTGCAAACCCTCGCCACTGAGCACAGGTATGAGTAAATCCATGTCTTTAAACACCACTCCGGTGGCAAGCAATTCCCTTCCTATGGCGAGGGTCATAATGATACTAAGAAAGCCCGCACCGGTAATGGCAGCATCACGCAGCACATCACCAGGTTTATTCTTGCGTGCAAATACTTCCATTCTGATCAGTATGGCACTATTACAGCAAATCAGGGGTACGTAAATTCCGAGTCGACGGGACAGGGTGAAATATTGCCATTGCAAAATAAGATCAACGAGTGATGTGAAGAAAGCCATGATGCAGAGGAACCACACAAGGCGCCAGGTTTGACTTATTCTCGACCGATAGATAGAGGCGGTTGCACAGGAAAGTAACAGGACTATCAGTGTGGCCAGGCCTAATGCCAATCCATCAACAGCAGAACTTGATATGGCGAGAACCGGGCTCAGTCCGAGCAATTGCACCAGCACCGTGTTGTTATGCCATAGTGTCGATTCACGACGGGCTCTGGATTCCAGTAGGCTCATTGGCTTGGCCTCGTCGAATGCCCATAAATTCTCGGGCGGCAGAAATGATCGAGGAGGGGGGCACAAAAATTGCCAAACAGGACGGCGATAGCAATTGAGTCCAGGTAGCTGCCCCAGACCCTGATGCCATAAATGGCTATGCCAATAAAAATACCATAAACCACTCTTCCGCCAGGTGTGGTCGCTGCACTCACCGGGTCAGTTGCTATGAAAAATGCGCCGATCATAGTGGCGCTGCCAAATAAATGTAGATAGGTGGTTCCATAGACTGCCGTCGAGCCCTGTTCATAAAACAGCAGGGACATGATAGTGATAGTCACGATGATGCTGACGGGGATTTGCCAGCCGATTATTTTCTTAAAGAGCAGGAACAGGCCACCGAGCAGGAAGCTAAAATTGATGATCTCCCAGCCGGTTTCTGATGCTCTGGCAAACAGGGGTGAATTGTTTTCCAAAGCGGCGAGCACAGTGCTGTTTCCTGCTAACTTGTATTCGATAAGAGGCGTTGCCATGGCAAAGCCGTCAATGTATTCAGAAATCTGAGAGCCGTCGCCGGCCAATGCAGGAAAACACAATTGTAAACTGTACTGCAGGCTGGTCCAGCTTAAAGGGGAAAACTGCTGGTCGGCAAATAGCGTATCCGTAGGGAGATGCCAGGTGGTCATATTCAAAGGGAACGACAAGAGTAACAAGAGGTAACCACACATCGCCGGATTAAACGGATTTTGACCCAGACCACCGTACAGATGTTTGGCAACCACTATGGCGAAGCAGATTCCGGTAAATAGTAACCACCAGGGAGAACCGGGTGGAATAGCTATGCCGAGAATTAAGCCAGTGACCAGAGCGCTATTGTCAGCAAGGTGCGTTTTGACGGGCTTGTCGGCTAGCTTGAGCATGACTGCCTCCAGCAAAACAGCGAAGACCATCACGACAAGAATATTAAGAAGCAGACCCCAGCCAAAAAACCAGGTCGAGGCGGCTATGCCGGGAAGACAGGCAGCGATCACCCATAACATGATTCTGCCGGTGCTATGTTGGCTGAGTTGGCTATGTTGCTGTGGAGAACAATAAACTTCTGTTTTCACGGTTTCTCGTCCGGCTCAGTGGAGGGGGAAGACAGAGAGGGAGAGGATAAGGTCGAAGTGGCAATCAGGTTTGCGCGCCTGGCCTTTACCCGTGCTACCGCTTCGCTAATTTCCTGCCTGGCTTTTTCACGTGAGAAAACAGCCTGCGCAATCTGTTGGGGGTGCGATGGTTGTTCAGCCCTAGCCTGGATTCTCTGCTCGCTTTCTCGCTTCTGCCGGTATTGATAAAACTGGAAGCGCGATTGCCACTTTTCTGAATTTTTTCGATCCGTCTGTTGTTGAAAGACTACTGATTTGCTAGCGCGGTAATATTGCACGAGCGGTATGTGAGAAGGACACACATAGGCGCATGCGCCACACTCGATGCAATCGATCAGACCGAAATCCTTTGCCTGTTGATAACTCTGACAGCGACAATGGGCATAGAGTTGCTGTGGCAATAAATTTACCGGACAGGCATCGGCACAAAAACCACAGCGGATGCAGGCACGTTCTGTTAGTGGTTCCGGGAATTCTTCCAGTGATCCGGCAATCAGGCAATTAGTTGTTTTGATAATGGGCGCGTCCATGTCATGCAGACAATTGCCCATCAGCGATCCACCCACGACAATTCTCGACAACAGGACTCGATCGATACCGCACAAGTCAAGTAGAAAGGTAACAGGTGTTCCAAATAATACATGAAAATTTTTCGGTGTCTTCAGGGTGGAACCGGTGACAGTGGTAATTCTTGAGATACTGGGTTCTGACTCGCAAATGGCTTTATAAACTGCAAATGCGGTTCCTGTATTGTGCAACAGCACGCCTATGGAAGCCGGAAATTCTCCAAACGGGACTTCCCGGCCGGTTACTGCTTGGACCAGTTGTTTTTCGCTGCCAGCCGGATACTTGGCGGGTACAATTGCTATTTCTATTGCCGAATCTGCAATAGCTAATTTGAGTTCGGCCAGCGCAGCAATTTTACTGTCTTCAATTGCGATGATGCACTGTTGTGCGCCAGTGACATACTGTAGAATTTCGGCACCCTTAACAACATCACGGGCATGCTCTCTAATTAAAGCCTCATCGGCGGTAATATAAGGTTCGCATTCGGCCGCGTTGATGATAAGTGTAGCGATGTCGCTCGCAGTGCTGGTCTGGATTTTCAGATGGGTCGGAAAACCGGCGCCTCCCATGCCGGCAATACCTGCATCCCGGATTCGTTCAACCAGGTCCACCTTGCTCATATTGCGAAAATCGCCGCTCAGGCCAGTCTCGATTGCTTCATCTTTGCCATCGCTTGCCAGCATTAAACAGCTTACCAATGTTCCCGCTGCATCTGGCAGGGTGCACTGACCTGTCTTTATTATTTTTCCGGAAGTGGGTGCGTGAACGGGGACACCCCGCGGATCAGCCGCCGCAATTTTCTGCCCCTTTAGAACATGATCTCCCGGTTTTACTACAGGTGTAGCTGGCGTGCCCTTATGCTGTAACAGGGGCAGGACTAACATTTCAGGAATCGGAGTAGACATGATTCTCGAGCGTAGCGAGCGAGCCTTATTCGCTGCTGGCTTGATTCCACCCACTATCTTGTGGATCTTGTGGCGACCAGGGTTGCGGCTGGGGCGGCGGTTTGTACTGCGGTGAAATAGGGAAAGCAGGCTCATACTTGCTCACCAATTTCACTCTCGACGGCGTCTGAGCGATTGGGCAATGCCCACTGCCATTGCTTCCCAGTGAATCCAGGTACCATGTCGATGCAATCAACTGGACAGGGTTCAAGGCATAGATCGCAGCCATTACATTCACTTTCTATCACCGAGTGCATGAGTTTGGTGCCGCCCAGTATGGCGTCTACCGGGCAGGCCTGGATGCACTTGGTGCAGCCGATGCACTCCAACTCCCGGATACGTGCTATAAGCGGTTCAGAATGATTCCCATGACTGGGATTCAGCGGCTCGGCAGTTTCATTCAGTAAGTCAGACAAGGCCTGAATTGTGTGTTGGCCGCCTGGGGGGCATTGATTGATAGCCGCACCTGTGCTGATGGCTCGAGCATAGGACAAGCAGCCTGGATGGCCGCAGTGACCACACTGGGTCTGGGGTAGCAGGGCATTGATTTGATCGACTAGGCAGCGTTGTTGTTGCCTGGACTCATTTCTCAGGTAACGCGTGGTGATATAAATCAGCCAGAGTATGCTGGCACTGAGCAAGGTTATCGCGGGAATTTGGAAATATGCTGTGTTGACGAAAGGAAACATTGCCTACACCAATCCGGCAAATCCAAGGAAACACATGGCAATGATACCAGCGCTGATCAGGTGGATCGCTGGTCCGCGAAACGGTTGCGGGACATCGGCAGTATCCAGTCGCTGGCGCAGTGCGGCGAAGGCAATCAGCACCAGTGCAAAGCCCAGGGCGGCACCGATGCTATTGGCAATATTCTCTATCAGGCCGAGACCATTTCGTGTGTTGATTATTGAAATCCCGATTACCGCGCTATTACCCCCAACCAGAAGCAAATGCAGATGTAGCCGGCGTAGCGAAACGGGAAACTTCTCCCGTAACCAGTGCAAGATCAGGACCGTAATACTGCCACTAACGGCGACGAAGCAAATCAGTTGCAGGAACATCAGGTCGAGGGGGGATAGGACGTAGTTGGTCAGCAATAAATTGAGCAGGGAGGCGGTAACCAGCACCGCTGCGGTTAGCAGGGCGATCTCAAGCGAATTTTGTAGCCGGCTGCTGGCCGAGTAAAACGCAGTGACACCAAGAAATTGGACTAGTACTAAATTATTTACTACGGCGGCGGCAATTACGATGCTGAGGAATTCTGTCACGGAGTCTAGGGAGCCTCTGATTAAGTATTCAATATCTCTGGCCTGCAGAGCGGCCGCAGATCAAGGCGGCTTCCTGCAGTAATGTTTACTACCTTACAAGGGGAGCCAACGCGGAGATGTGGCTGCTCTGAAGGCCCCTGCGGGCGCGGCCTGAAGCACACTTC
>PVBE010535624.1_pt1 | contig 58746 bp, 43 predicted proteins | sample 1631181 | NCBI WGS metagenome assembly PVBE01 (sample SAMN08397723, study PRJNA350692) | Marine metagenome, whole genome shotgun sequencing project. | isolation source: water | place: Pacific Ocean | collected 2012-04
ATCATGGCGGAGGCAACGGCGGAGGCAACGGCGGAGGCAACGGCGGAGGCAACAACGGTGGAGGCAACGGCGGAGGCAACAACGGAGGCCCCGTGGGGGACCTCGTCGGCTTCGTGAAGTCGGGCGACATCTACACCGGTGCAGCCATCGGAGGCGCCAGCGTCACGCTGAGCAGCGGCGCCAGCACGGTCACCAACAACGACGGCTACTACAGCTTCACCCTGGTGCCCGAAGGCCCGGTGGACCTCACGGTGGCCGCCACCGGCTTCGAGCCCGCAAGCTCCAGCGACTGGGTCGCGGACGGCGGAACCACGTGGGAGTCCGTGCCCCTCACCCCGAAGTCCGGCGGCGGCACCTATTCGCCAACGGGCGGCATGGTCGTGCAGGGTCCCAGCGTCACCATGTTCTGGCCCGACACCGGAGCCTCCAAGTACGAAGTGAAGCTCTACTGGTACGACGGCGCGGACTGGTACTACTACTACACGTGGTCCACCAGCCAGAACTCCAAGATGGTCTGGCCCGTGGTCGACGACACCTCCTACGCCTGGACCGTTCGTTCCGGGGGTGGGCAGTGGTCCGACGTCCACGAGTTCGTCTTCGAGAACTGAATAATGGAGCTATAGGGTTGAGGTGATTCTCTTCCCGACCCGGCAGAACGGATGCTGATCGCCTGGCTGGGATGCGTACACCTGCCCGCCCCCGTGGCCTCCACCCGAGAGGTGGAGGTACGCGCGCTGGTCGACGAAGACTGGATCGGCGTGCGCTTCGACATGGCCCCGGGATGGCACATCTACTGGACCAACCCGGGACAGGCCGGCATGGCGACCCATATCGAGGGGGCCGGGACCCCCTACTTTCCTGGCCCCGAGCGCTTCATCAGCCCCGGAGACATCGTCAGCTACGGCTGGGGGGACTCGGCGGTGGCGCTGCTCGAGGCCCCCGCGGACATCGTCACCCTGGATGTGGAGTGGCTGGCCTGCCGCCGAGCGTGCAAGCTGCAACAAGCCAGCTTCCAGGTGGACCCTTCGATGCACAACGCCAAGCTCCGGAAACACGTGGACGCCCTTCCCCGACCGGCGGGCGAGCTGAGCTTCCTCCGCGAGGGCGACTGGGTCGTGCTTGAAGCCCAGGACTTCTTCCCCACCGCCGAGACCGAAGCCAACCTCGCCTCCGTGGACCTGGACAAGAATCACTTGCGACTGCAGGTGTTAGGACCCCTGTCCGGCCTCGCCCTGGCTTCGGGCACCTACTACGAAATGGAGATTCCCTGATGATGCTGCTCCTCGCTTGCTTGAACTCTCCGGACCTGATGGCCGGCACCGGCGCATCGGTAGGAGAGCCTGCGCCCGTGTTCACCGGCAAGGACCTGGATGCCAACGAGGTCAGCCTGACCACCGAGGGGACCGTCGTCCTGGAGTGGTTCAATCCCGGCTGTCCCTTCGTGAAGTACGCCCACGAAAAGGGTGGGCCACTGGATGACATGGCCCAACGCTGGGCCTCCGAGGGCGTCGGCTGGCTGGCCATCAACTCCGGCTCTCCGGGTGGGCAAGGCACCGGCGCAAAGACCAACCGCCAGGCGGCCAAGCGCTGGAAGATGGACCACCCCATCCTGCTCGACGAGAGCGGCACCATCGGCAAGCTCTACGGTGCGAGCTCCACACCGCAGATCGCGGTCATCCACGATGGCACCCTGGTGTACTGGGGTGGGCTGGACAACGCGCCGCGCGGCATGGCACCCGATGGCGTAGCCATCAACTTCACGGAGAACGCGCTCGAGGACATCAAGGCAGGACGCCCGGTGAAGGTCACCACCAGCAAGTCCTACGGGTGCAGCGTCAAGTACTGAGCGCGTCCTGGTAGGCAGTCCACGCTGCCATGATCCGCCGCTTGATCTCCCCGCTGTCCTCGCCCTCGAAGGCCGCGAGGGTCTCCTCCTTGTTCATGAGCACGCCCCCGGCGTAGCCATCGATCTCCATCGGGATCAGCCCCAGCGCCGCACAGACGAGCTCCGCCTGCTCGGCTGTCGTCCGACGCTTGTAGCCAAAGTGCATCAGCAGGCGACCGTCGGGGACCACGGTAAAGAAGACCTGGGGAAGAGCCTCGGCGTAGACCGTGAACTGACGCCCTCCCGCCCAGTCGCCCAGACGCCCGCTGGTTCGGGTGCCGTCGGGTCCGGAGTCCTCCAGGCGGCTGCTCTTCACCAGCTCCAGCAAGAGACACCGCAGCCACTGGTAGGGGGTGGCTCGGCTCAGCTCCGACAGCTTGCGAGCCAGCTTGGGGGCCTCGTCCAGGGCCTCGAGCCAGGCCTGCTCCACCCGGCGTTTCCCTCCCTTCTCCTCCAGGGGCACTCGACCGCGCTTGATCAGCAGGCGGCCTCTGTCCATCGGGCCTCGCTTCACCTGCAGCGCAGAGCAGAGAGCACCGAAGTCCCCCGGGAAGGCTTCGTCGTCGATCAGCGAGGGATCCAGGCTGATGCCGACCGCCACCTGACCCGCCACACCGCCCCAGGGGCAGGTGGGCCAGGCGCGAGCCTGGATCGCCGCCGGATAGCCCCTCACCTTGAAGTCCGCGACGCATTCCATGCGCCCGAAGCCCTCGTCGTTCAGGACCCCGCCCTTCAAGCCTCGGACCAGGCCCTCGAGGTGTTGGAGATAGGCCTCGTGCACCTCGCGCATGACCTCGATCTGCTCATCCCAGGTGCTCAGCGCTTCGTTCCAGCTCATGTGGCTCGCTCCAGCAGGCGATCGATGTTCATGTGACGCCACCCATCCGGTGCGGTGGAGCTACCCACCCAGACGGCGACGGGGCTCAGTCCCCGAGCGCGGGCAAGACCATGCAGGGCCAGCCAGGCCTCGTCGGCCCGCTCCCGCTCGAAGAGCACCACGTGACGCCCGGTGATGACCAATAGCGGCGGTCTGCGCTTGCAACGGGCCTCGCTGGGCCAGTTCAGCTGCGCGCGTCCCTCGACGGCCCCCTCGAGCCCCAGACCGAGCTCACCCAGCAGCTCGGACAAGCGTTCGCGCGCGTCCTCTCCGGTGGAGGGATCCAGCCTCAGCAGGCTGGGCAGGCCCCCATGCATCGCCTCGGGCTTCGGACGCGCAGGCCCCCAGGCCTGCGCGACACGCCGGATGGTCTCAGAGGCAGTAACCAGGTCCATAGGAGCACTGGAAGGACTCGGCATCGCCGTAGTCGGAGTAGGTGTCGCCGTCGCGAATGGCGACGTCGTCAGGGGAATTATCGCTGTCGTCGCTGCCCCAACCGGCGGCGTCGCTCTCGAAGACACCTTCGCGCAGGAACACACCACCGCCCTTGTGTTGGGCGGTGTTGGATTCGATGAGGGTTCCCGAGAACACAGCGTCCGCGTCGTACCACAGGTAGGCGCCCCCTCCGCGCATAGCCGTGTTGTTCCGGATCTCGGCCTGCTCGAAGAGAACGGTCCCGCGACCGGCCACACCGCCACCGAATTCCGCGACGTTGTCCTCGACCGGGAGCCCGCCCGAGAGGTCGGCTTCCGTCAGGTACACGCCTCCACCGTACTGGGCCTCGTTGGTGTGAACCGCGCTGTAGGCGTCCACGGCCAATCTCCCCCGCTCAACGTAGACCCCACCACCGTAGAGGGCCTGGTTGCCCATCACCTCGGAGCGGCGCATCTGGCCGCCCCACATGTACACCCCACCGCCGCTTACAGAGGCCACGTTCTCCCGCACGACCACGTCCACCAGAGTCAGATCCTGGTCTTCTCCGCCGGCGATACCACCCCCGAACTCGGCGGAGTTCCCCTCGATGATGCAGTCCTCCACGATGAGGTGCCCACTGCCGTAGCTGGATCCATCGATCCCGCCGCCGGTGTAGCTGTCCCCTCCGGTGATGGTGAAGCCCCGGATGGTGATGTCGTAGTCCACGGTGACCGTGGCGCGCACGCCCTGCCCGTCCAGGATGGTCTCCTCGGCGCCGTGGACGCCGGTGAGGGTGAGATCGTGGAAGACGTCGAGGGTCTCGTAGTAGGTGCCCTGGCAGACCCACACCTCGCTGCTGCCCGACATCCAGTCCGTGTCGTAGAGCGCCTCCTGGATGCTGGCGTAGTTGGCACCCTCCAGGCTCACCAGTCCCTCCTCGTCGGTGCCCTGGTCGCAGTCGTTGTCCACGCCATCGCAGATCTCGAGGACCCCCGGCCGGATCTCCGGATCCTCGTCGTTGCAGTCCCGGGGATCGTCGCTGAGCAATACGTCGGTGGGCTCTTCGCAGGAGTAGATGGGCTCGTAGGCATCGCCGTAGCCGTCCCCGTCCCGGTCCGGGTGCCAGGCGGTGGCATCCAGCGAGTTCTCGTCGTCGATCGACCCGTCGCAGTTGTCGTCGATGCCGTTGCACAGCTCGGGCTGTGAGGGGTTGATCTCGGGGTCGTGATCGTCGCAGTCGTCCTGGGCCGGCCACCCGTCTTCGTCCGCGTCGACACGCTCTTCCCCCGGGCCGCCGGAGCAAGCCGAGATCAGGAGAGCAAGGAATGTGGCGGGTAGAGTTCTCATCACTTCAGAGAGGGCGGGCCCTTGTGAACGTTAGCGCGCCCGAAGGGCCTCTGTCCTGTCTGCTCCGAAGGCTCGCGGCAGCCCCGCCGGAGAACACGCGGCCGGGGGCGGGTTAGCCGAGTCCGTGGTCTACGTCGTCACCCCAACCTACAACGAGCGGGACAACATCCAGCGCCTGCTCGAGCGACTCGCGGAGGTGGCGCCGGACGCGCGCGTACTCGTGGTCGACGATGGCGACGACGGAACCGCCGAGGCGGCCGAGGCCCTGGGAGCCGAGGTGCTGCGACGACAGGGCAAGCAGGGACTGGCTTCGGCCTATGTCCAGGGCATGCTCCTGGCCCTGGAGCGCGGCGCCACACGCGTGGTGCAGATGGACGCGGATCTCAGCCACGACCCCGCCGACGTGCCACGCCTCGTGGCGGCCAGCGCAGACCTGGCCCTGGGGAGCCGCTACGTCTCCGGCGGCGGCACGCGGAACTGGCCCCTGCAACGAAGGGTGTTGTCCCGCTTCGGCAGCCTCTACAGCCGGCTCTGGCTGGGGCTTCCCTACCGCGACCTGACCGGAGGCTTCAAGCGCTGGAAGTCGGAGCTGTTGGCCCAGGTGTTGAGCCGGCCGCTCCAGAGCGACGGCTACGCCTTCCAGGTGGAGATGACCCAGCGAGCACAACGGCTCGGGGCCACCATCGAGGAGGTACCCATCGTCTTCACCGAGCGGGAGGAAGGCGTCTCCAAGATGTCCTCGAACATCGCGATCGAGGCGGCGCTGCTCATCCCCCGGCTGCGCTTCAGGGACTGAACTCGTCGGCGCGGGCTCGGCAGCGCGCCGCCCCTTCCGAGTCTCCGGTCGCGTCGTACGCAGCCGCCAGAGTCTGCCAGCTGCCGGCGTATTCCCCCATGGCCCAGGCCTCCCAGGTGTCCTCTTGCTGGGCTCGGTTCTCGATGGAGGAGCGGAAGACGAAGCCCTCCATCGCTGCGCTCATCTGCGCCTCCACCCGGTCCGGCGGCGGAAGCGGGCCCACGGCCACGCGCATGAGCACCGCCGACTCGGGGTAGGCCGGGGGGATTCGACCGACGAGATTGGGTCGCGAGAGGTGCTCCCGAGAGAGGTAGACCGGCCGTCGACCCGCGTTCTCGGCCACGATCTCCGGAATGCTCGCCTCGTGGGTGGGGGAAAAGTCCGGGTGTTGCTGTGCGAGGCGCTCCCGGTACCAGGCGTAGCCCATCAGGCGCGGGTGCAGCAGCACCACGTCCGGCCGGACGCCCAGCACCTCCTGGGCGTAGAGCCCGCCGAAGAAGAAGTTGTCCGAGGCCACCAGCACCACCGCCCCCGGCTCCACGACGCTCAGCGTGTTCAGGACGTAGTCCTCCAGCACCGTCCAGTTCGCGTGACTGCCGATGTCCTTGTAGGTGTGGGCCTGGACAAAGCCCAGGGGCAACAAGGCGCAGGCGGCGAACAGCCCCTTCCTGCTCCCCCCCGCGCGGCGCTTCAGCCCAAACAGTTCGCTCTCCATGGCACGGTTCGCCCAAGCCGGCACACGCTCGGAGCCGTACGCGCTGCCGACGCCCGCGAAGACACAGAGCAGGCTGATGGGGAGGATCGCGAAGCGGTGGGCCACGACCAGCCCGAGCCCCTCGGCGGGGACGTTGAACTTGGCGAAGAAGAGCGGTCCGGCGAAGACAAAGCTGGCCAGCAGAGCCAGGGCCAGGCCACGGTAGCGGCGAAGCGCCGCACCGATGCCCAACAGCGCCAGCACCAGCCAGACCCCGAAGAGCTCCAAGGGGAGGCGCTCGGCGAAGTGCAGCGGGTGGGCCCACCACGCCACGGGCTCCGCACCCAGCGCCAGGTCGAAGGTGCCGTAGTCCCGACGCAAGACGTGGTGAATGAGTCCATCCACGGTCCCGGTCTGTCCCCAGCGCCAGGCGCCCCCTGGAAGCATCAGGGGCAGGTAGGCCGCGAAGCCCACCGAGAGTCCTGCAGCGCAGACGGCGGTGTCGACCAGCGGTCGCCGAAGGGCGCGAAAGCCGGCCCAGAAAGCCAGCGGCGCCAGGAAGACCACGGTGTGGTGGTTGGCGATGCCCGTCGCCACGGCCAGACCGAGAGCCAGGGTGGCCTTCCAGCCACTCCAGCCCAGCTGGATGCGGACGCTCACGGCGAGCACCAGCATCGCGGTGAAGGTGCCGGCGGTGAAGACCTCGGCCACGGTGGCGTAGCGCCAGAAGGTGGGACTCAGGCCCAGGGCCATCGCCGCGACCAGGCCAGCGAAAGGGTGCCCGGTCAGGCGACGAACGGAGTCCTCCAGCAGGGTGACGGCCGCGGCGGCAAAGGTGGCTGCGGCCAGGCTGGCCTTGAAAGGCACCGACTCCAGAGGCAGCAGCCCGAAGAGGCGAAGGGCCGCCACGAAGAGCGGGTAGCCGGGAGGATGGGCCACCCCTCCCCCGGCGGCGAGCACCATGAACTCCCCGGCATCGCCACCCTGAACGGTCCACCCGCAGCAGGAGGCGTAGAGAGCCCACGCGGTCGCGAAGACCAAGACCGAGCGCCTCACTTGGACTCGAAGCCGTAGGGGCAGTGGCGACAACCGCTCTCGCAGCAGTAGCCTCGATCCAGCAGGGTCTGTTCCGTCATCACCCACAGTCCGGTGAGCGGGTCCAGGTACAGCGGCTGTCCGGCCAGGACCGCCTCCCGGTGCGCTCGCTCGATGGCTTCGTCCAGGCTCAGGTGGTTCCCACCAGCCGGTCGAACCAGTTGCTGGTGACGCAGTAGTTCTTGTGGGGGTTCTCCATGTGGTGCTTCCAGTGCCAGGGCAGCCGTTCTCGGCACCACTCGGGGTTCAGGTGCGAGCGCCGATGGATCAGGTGGTAGACCGCCCCGTGCAGCAGAATGCCCAGGTAGAACCAGGGGAAGAAGACGACCGTCGGCAGGTAGAGCACGCCCAGCGCGGCGAGGCCCAGACACTCCACCATTCTGCCGTTGTGGGGACCACCCTCCGGGTTCATCTTGAAGCGCCAGCTGTCGAAGGCGATGTCCACGCCACCGTTGGCTCGGGCGCGAGGATGGTGCTCGTGCAGATGAAAGCTGGCGGGACCTCCCTTCTTCCGACCAAGACCATGGAAGAGGAAGAGGTAGCGATGCCAGAACCACTCGTTCGCCGTCGAGAAGACGTAGGCAGCAGCCAGACTGAGGATTCTGGTCATGCCGCGAAGTATATGCCCACCGCCCTGCCAGACTTCGAGCTCGGGCCTGCGCTGACGGAAGAGCAGCTCCGCTACCTGGACGAGCATGGGCTCCTGCGCTTCCGCTCGGCTCTCTCGCCAGAGGAACTCAGGCTCTGTCGTGAAGAGCTGGAGCGATTGGCTGCGGCCTTCCTCGAGGAAGATCGCCGCACCGTGCTGGGCATCCCGCTGCTCTTCGGCGAGGACCAGAGCACCCGCTTTGTCAGCAGGATGGCCTTCGCCAGCCACTACTCCCCCACCCTGGCCACGCTGCTACGAAGTCAGCGCTTCGAGCCCATCCGAGCACTGATGGGCTCCGGCGCGCGCCTGATGGAGACCGAGCGCTTCGGCACCTACGCGAACGACCTGCGCGGTCCTGACTGTGCCTCGTCGATGGGCTGGCACACCGACGGGGTCAAGGAGCTCTTCCGCCTGCGCTGGCCCTCACGCAACCTGCAGGTCTGCCTGCACCTGGATGACCAGACCCCCGCCATGGGAGGCGTACGCGTGCTCGCCGGCACCCACGAACAGGGACTGGACGGCTAGCTCTCAGGGCTTCAGCTGAAAGACCAGCACCTGGGGGCCCTGCAGCTCCCGCTGGTCCAGCGGCCCGGGTGGAACCCTCTCCACCCAATCCACCGCCCGCTCGGCGGGCAGCCCGTAGAAGCTGGCCTGGGGCTCGGGCAGCGCTTCGATGAAGGCCAGCTCCCGCCCGTAGGCCGCCGGGTGCTGGTGGTAGCGGTTGAAGGCGTAGGAGCTCATCACCACCCACCCGCTGGTCTCGTCGTAGGTGAGGGGCTTCACCGTGTACCTCTCGCCGTCGACCTCGGGCACGTAGGCCCACTCGAGCGCGACGGTGGAGCCCTCGGGCACCTGAGCCGCGATCCACTCCCCAGCAGCGGCCCGGGTATCGGGAAGCCTCAACAGGGCGTCCACCTTGATGCTGTTCCAGAGCAGCGGCGGCAGGACGACGAGCGCGGCCAGGGGGAAGCGAGCCAGGGCGAGAGCCACGAACACGGCCAGCGCGGGGTGCGCAGGCAGCAGGTAGCGGTCGGCGCAGGTCACGAAGCCGGAGATCAACGCGTAGGTGCCCACCACGAAGAGCGCGCCGGGCAGGAACAGTCGACGGCGGGCGGCCTCGATGCAACCCAGCAGAAGGGCGGGAAGACCCAGCCAGCCCAGGGCATAGGGAAGCGCCGAGCGCAGGATGTACCACCAGGCCGCCGAGGGGAATTCCTCCGGGGCCAGACCCTTCGCCCGCGTGGCCTCCCGGCTCAGGTCCGCCTGGAAGGTGTCCATGTCCAGCAGCACAAAGGGATTGGTCGCGAAGAAGGCGAAGCCGGCGAGCAGCAGAGCGGGAGGAGCCTTCCGGCCCGCGAGCAGAAGAGGCAGGCACAGCACCACCGCCGGGTACTTGCAGCCCGTGGCCACCCCGACGAGCAGCCCCGCCACCCACCAGCGACGGTGGGCCATCGCCAGCAACGAGGCCACCGCGAAGAACATCGTGCAGCTGTCCACGGTGGCAAAGTGGGCATCCCGGACCGCGAGCACGTCCACGGCCAACACTCCAGCGGCCAGCAGGCCCACCGCGCTTCCACCCACCTTGCGTCCGAGCAGGCCGGTGAGACCCACCGCAGCGCTCCCCAGCACGGCGCTGCAGCTTCGCACCACCAGGATGGCTTCGCTGGGGTCCTCGCAGTAGGCATCGAAGAAGGCGCGGAAGTCCCCGCCCCAGGCCAGCAGCGTGTAGAGCCGAATCACCGCTCCGCTGAGGTAGGGAAAGACCGTGCCGTAGGCGAAGAAGTGCGGACTGAGGAGGCCGTCTGCCGCGTTCACCGCGACGGCGAGCACCTGTGGCTCGTCCGGATGGATCTGCAGCGGCAGCCCGAAGGACAGGCCCGGAAGGCGCAGCACCAGGCTGCCCAGCGCGATGAGCCAGATGCCGACGACCGCGCGATCCCTCAGGGCGTCAGGCAGCATCGGAAGGAGTCGTCTCCGTGGGTCGGCCCGTTCAGATCGTGCGCATGCCGGCTCATGCATCCCCTGCCGTAGATGGCCAGCCACATCGTGCCCCCGCGCAGGGTGCGCAGGTTCTCGGGATCATCGGGGTGCGCGTCCTGCACCCACTCGCTGGTGTTCCCGTCCAGGTCCTCCACACCGAAGGCGCTGACGCACCCGCTCCGAGAGCCTGCGGGCTCCAGCGCGCTCTCGTCGCCCACCTCCGCGTCGTCGTGGCAACGCCCGGGCTCGTGGAGCTCACCGTAGGGAAAGAGCCGGCCGTGCTCCCCGGCGCAGGCCTTGGTCCATTCGTCCTCGGTGCAGAGGCGCTTGCCCTCGGCTGCGCAGAGATCCCGAGCCGCCTCCCAGGTGACGTAGACCTTCGGTTTCTCCCCGGACCGGTTCGGGTACTCGTGGCGGTCCATGCAGAAGGACCCGGTGCTCCGCTCCCCTGGGGTCCGAGGCAGGTTCCAGGTCTCCGGCCAGTCCGCCGCCTCGATCTGTTCCCGCTGCGCACCCATCGGGAAGCTCCCGGCAGGGATGCCGGCCATGCCCTCGGGACAGTCGGGAAAGCCCTCCTTTCGCCGCCACAACTCGTAGTCCCCGGCCCGACCGATGCGCTCCCACTCGGGGCCCACGTCTTCGAAGACCCGGTCGTCGAGGATCAGCAGCAGGGTGTCCGCCCGCTCCAGTCCAACCGGCCACTCGCGCTTCCAGTGAGGGGGTCGTCCCTCCTCCAGGAAGAGGTGAACGGTGTTCCAGAGCTCAGCCCTGCCCGAGACCGAGGCGATGAGTTCGTAGTCCGTGACCACCCGATCCTGCGGTCGGACCTGCGCGACCAGGGCGCTCAACTCCGCGTGCTCCGCGCTCTCCAGGATGTCCTGGATGGCCGCCTGGCGGACCGTCATGGCCTCCCGCTCGGGCCAGAAGGCGAGGCCATTGCCCACCACCATCAGCAAGCCGACCAGCCATCCCTTGCCGTAGCGACCCACCACCCAGGCTGCACCCAGGGTTCCCGCTGCTGCAAAGCAGGGCAGCACCACGCTGCGCAGGTGCACATAGGGACCGGTCATGGTGTGCCACTCACGAAAGTGGTCCAGTCCCAGGAAGCCTGCTGCGGGAGCGGCGATCAGCAGCGGAAGCCAGCCCGCAGGAGCCAGCCCGTAGCCGCTGAGCAGCGCCTTGCCGAGAAAACCCGCGCGGGCCGAAACCAGCTCGGCCGGCGGATCCATGAGCGAGTCCCCGTAGCTGGTGGGATCGAAGTGGAAGAAGAGCGCGCCCTTGAAGAGGAAGAGCAGGCCAAACCACCCCAGGCCCAGGGCCAGCACGGCGACTCCGTGCCTCCAGCTGCGCAGGAGCAGCACCAGGCCAGCGAAGGCCAGGAGGTAGGCGCTCTCCTCACGGGAGGCCATGCACAGCCCGGCACCCAGCAGAAGTGGCACCCAGCGCCGGGTCCAGGCGCCCAGGCACAGGCAGGCAAAGCCCGGCACCATCAGCGCCATCGGTCGGAAGTCGGCCTGCGCAGCCGACGCGGTGGGCAGGAAGAGCAGAAAGGCCACCCCGGCGAGCGCTCCAAAGAGCCGGTCTCCGCTGACCTCGCGTCCCAGGCGAGCCAGCGGCCACGCGGCGCTCACCACGAAGACCACGTTCAGCGCCAACAGCAGCTTCGGGGTCGGCAACAGCTTGAAGAGAGGGACCAGCACCCAGAAGAGAGGGTGGAAGTGCACCATCTCCAGCATGCCTTCAGGCTCGAGCAGCAGAGGAGAGGACCAGCCACCGCCATCGGCACCCGACCACAGGATCTGGGTGAAGAAGGCCAGGTCGTGGGCCCACTGCGTCTCGAAGGCTTCGAAGGCCTGCCACTGGGCTTGGGTCCAGAGCACCATGGCCAGACCCATCGCCAGGGCAAGCAGCCCATCCGGCGCCCGCTCCCTCACAACCCCAGTCGGCGGTGCTCGGCCAGGGTACAGCGATCCTGGACGACGACGATGCCCTGCGCTCGAAGGGCCTGCGCGACGGCCTCGTTGCGAATCCCGAGCTGCAGCCAGACCACCTTGGGCAGAGGGTCGAGCGCGAGGATCTCTTCCAGGTGCGAGGGAACGTCCTCGCTGCGCCGGAAGACATCGACCAGGTCGATGGGTCCTTCGATGTCCGCCAGGGTGGCCACCACCGGGCGACCCCACAGCTCGGAACCGGCCAGGCGTGGGTTCACCCCGACCACCTCGTAGCCCGCCGACGCCAGGTACTCGCCCACGTAGAAGCCTGCCCGAGAAGCCCGGTCCCGCGCGCCCAGGACCGCGACGCAGCGGCAGGACTTCAAGATCTCCGGAATGTCCATCAGCGGGCCAGGTGGAAGCGCTTGGTGGTGCTGGCGACCTCGTCGACCAGCTGATCGGCCTGCGCGGTTTCGAGCTCGGGCGCGAGGACCACACAGGCCTGGATCATCCTGACGTAGTAGGGCGAGGTGCGCATGTCCACGCTGGCCACAAGGGCGTGAAGCCGCTCCAGGAGCGGACTTGGAGACTCGGCGAGTCGCGCCTCCAGCTCCTTCCGGAGGTGCCTGGGCTTGCGCAGAGGGTCGGTTCGGATGCGCTCCTCCAGCTGAGTCCGCGCATCCTCCAGGGTCACCGACTCACCTCGACGACCGTTCCCGGCCTGACGCGGCGAAGCACCGTGCGCTTCCCGTCCGGCCAGGTGACGATCACCTTCGCCTTCGTCGCCTGACCGATCCCGAAGACCTGGCCCTGCGTGCCGTTGCTGCGGAAGTCCGGGTGGGGATTGCTCAGACGGGACTGGCTGACGCCGTCCGCCTTCACCACAATCCGGGCCGAGAGCGAGACGGCGTTGCCATCCAGGGCACGCACCTGGATCCAGCCGTTGTCGCCTCCGGGGTTCGTCCACAACTGGACATGCCCCGCCTGAACCCGTGGGTAGGCCCCGTTGAAGGACAGGAGCTCGGGGTAGCGGTCCCCGTCCAGATCCGCCGCTACGCCAAACTGTCCCTCGACCGGGGGCTCCTCCGGAAGCTCCGGCCAGCCGGGGGCGGGGCTGAAGCTGCCGGTCCCATCGTTCAGCCAGAGCAGGTCCGGGGCGTTGTCCAGGGTGCCGGGGGTGGACTCGGTGACCAGGAAGAGGTCCAGATCCGCATCCAGGTCCACGTCCACGAACTGAGCATGGGCGGTGGAGACGTCGGGCGCTTCGGGCAGCACCCCGGCCACGAAGCTTCCCCCCTCGTTGAGCAGCAAGATGTCCTGCCGTTCGGTGGGACGACGCTGCTCGATGTCGCTCACCAGCAGCCTGGGTGCCCCTTCGCCCTTCTTGCACTCCAGGTTCAGGGTCACACGCCCCTCGAGACCCATGGCCAGGACGTTGACCACGTGCCCGGTGGGCTCCACCCACACCAGCAGGCCGTCGCCGTCGGGGATGTCTTCGTAGCGCTTCCCAAAGGTCAGCGAAAACTGCTGCTGCTCTCGGCCGTCGGCCACCTTCATGCGGGCCGGAGCACCCTTGAAGTCACCCTGGGCGCGGATGAAGGCCTGTTCGCAGGTGTCCGGGAACTGCCACCCGACCGCGTCACGATCCTCGAGCTTCAGGTGGAGACGGGCCCCGTGGTCTCCGACCGCGTCGTTGAAGAACCCGGCCCGCGCCAGGTACAGGTCCTGGTCACCGTCGTTGTCCACGTCGCCCAGGGCGATGTCCCGGACGGCCTTGGCCTGAAGCGGCTCCGCAGAGAAGTGCCCCTGGTCCTGCCACAGGATGACCACCTGATTGTCCTCGAGCCGCACCATGTCCAGGTCGCCGTCGCCGTCCAGGTCCTCCCACAGACCGCCGAAGGTGTTGCCAACACGGTCGAGACCCATCTCGGGCGCCCTGTCGACCCACACCCCGCCATCCTGCACGAGCAGCACGTCAGCGCTCTTCTGCCCGTGACCGGGAAAGTAGAGCTCGGGCTGGGCGTCTCCATCGAGGTCCAGGCAGCTGACACCGCGCATGCGGACGCCACGGGTTTCGGGGAGCTCCTCCTTGCGCCAGGACTCGCCCTCCCGCCACAGGATGAGGGCAGCGCTGCCCTTGGTCCCCTTGCCTCCCCCCATGGCCACCACGAGCTCGTAGCTGCCGTCCCCGTTCACGTCACAGGGCAGCATGCCGTGCCGGTCTTCTCGCTCCTTCCAGGTGAAGGGATGCGCTTGGGCGGCCAGACCCGAGCGAGCCTCGACCCACACCGGCAGGGTGCCGTGGCTCACGCTCCCGAGCTCGGCCACGCCGTCGCCGTCCATGTCCTCGACGAAGGCACCCCAGCCCGCAGCAGGGGCCGGAATGGGATCGGGCGTGAGCACCCACTCGCCCGCAAAGAGAAGTGCGATGAGCATCGTCAACGGCTCTAACGCGCCACCCGGGCCGCATGCTTCCACCGTGGAAGCGCGGGGGGCCAGCCCCAGAGATGAAAACCGCCGGTCCGGGTGACCCGAACCGGCGGCAGTAAGGGCATTGCCCTCAAAGCATCAGCCGCAAGAGTTACAGGCGTTACAGGCGTTGCAGGCGTTGCAGGCGTTGCAGGCGTTGCAGGCGTTGCAGGTGTTGTCAGCGTTGTCGGCGTTCTCGTCCTTGTCGCCACAGGCGATCAGGGCGAAGGCTGCAGTCGCGGTAGCGGCAACAGCGAGGAGCTTCATGTTCATCATTCACCTCAGTGTTTCTCGGGGGCCGCTTCGGCGACCGCCGACCTTCTATCGCGTGAGATCCAAAAAGAAAACCCCCGACCGAGGTCGAGGGCTCCTTGGATTCCGTGAGGAATCAGCCGCCACAGGCGTTGCATGCGTTGCAGGCGTTGCATGCGTTGCAGGCGTTGCAGGCGTTGCATGCGTTGCAGGCGTTGCATGCGTTGCATGCGTTGCAGGCGTTGTCAGCGTTGTCAGCGTTGTCGGCGTTCTCGTCCTTGTCGCCACAGGCGATCAGGGCGAAAGCTGCGGTAGCAGTGGCGGCCACTGCAAGAAGCTTGGTGTTCATTTTTTGAGTCTCCTCTCAGGTTCTTGCGGATGTCCAAATTGGGGAACCCAATCAGACCCACGCGAATGTTACAGGTGCTTGGTGACTTGTCAAGAGAGCCCCCGCTGAGTGCGCTCGCGCGGGTTTTCGGGCCCAACACGCCACCATGGAAGGCCGTGGTGGGTGTCGTGGTCGCACAAGTGGTCCTCGCGGGGTTGATGGTGGTCGACTGGCGAGCACCGGTCGCCGTCGTTCTCGGCGTCGGGCTCGTAGTCCTCGCGCTCCGCAGACCGCTGGTCGCCGTGGGTCTTCTCATCGCTGGTCGGCTGCTGTCGACAGGCTCGATGTCGTTCATCCGGATCGGCAAGGTCAACATCGGGTTGTTCGAGCCCGTGTTGTTCCTCGCCCTGGCTGCGCTGGCGATCCACGCGATCACCCGCAAGCAACCACTCCTGCAGAAGTGGCCGTGGCGCGGCCCTTTGCTGGTCCTGGCCGGCTGGCAGGTGTTGGGCCTGCTCTGGTGCCACTCGCTGGGCGGAGGAATCCAGGAGCTGATCGCCGTCGGGGTCATCTTCGCGACGGCGACCGTGTTGCTCACCTACGTGCGGACCTACGAGGACTTTCGGGTCGTCGTCAGCGCCTGGCTCGGCGCAGCGGTGCTCATCGGACTGCTCGCCCTGACGACCGACTGGACCGGGGTCGGCGAGGTGAAGGACACCTGGGAGGTCGCCGCCGGCGGGGGGCGCGAGACGGGACTCGGGCAGCAACCCAACTGGTTTGCCATGAACCTGATGTTCATCGTGCTCACCGCCTTCGGAATGGCCGCGGTCGAAGAGCGCCGCTGGCTGCGCTGGCTCTTCGTCGCGGCTGGCTTCTTCGTGTTCGTGTCCCAGCTGCGCTCCGGCTCGCGCGGCGGCATCTACGCCCTCGCGATCGGCTCCGGCCTGGTCGGGCTGGCCCATCCCATCGCGCGGAAGTGGGTCGCCCGCTTCGGCGTCCTGGCCGGCCTGGTGTTCCTCGGCTTCTGGCTCTTCGGCGAAGGTGGAAGCACGACCAAGGCCGTCAACCGCATCCTCATGAACCTCGGCAACACCTGGGGCGAGGACGTGCGCGAGCAGAACTGGGTCGTCTGCATGGAGATGTTCGCCGAGACCTGGGGTCGCGGGATCGGGCCAGGGGGCTACCCGGAGCTGGTCGCCGACTACAACTGGCGCATCTACGACTCCATCCACAAGTACCCCCACGGCATCTTCTGGGGAGTCATGGCCCACTACGGCGTCGTGGGCCTTGGCCTCGCAGGGTGGCTCGTCGTGCTCGTGTTCCGCATGAGTCGTGATCTCGTGCGCTGGACTCGCGGCACCGCCGTCGAGGTCTTCGCGTGGACCATGCCAGCTACGATGCTGGGATACGCGCTGTGGTCCTTCGTCGAGTTCAACTTCGACGACAAGCCGTTCTGGGAGTTCCTAGCCCTGTTCACCGCTCTCTACCTCTTCGTCCGCCGCCGTCGCGAATCGGACGGGAAGCTCCCGGAGCTGCCCGCATGACCCTCGAGGTGGTGCTCTGGATCGCCGTCGTCGTACTCGCCCTGTGGGCTGGGTGGCTCACGCTCCCGCGCAGTATGGCGCTGGACTGGGAACGCCTCTTCAAGCTCGCACTCGTGACGGGCATTCGAGGGCCGATAGAGGCCCGCGATGGCGGAGTCGACGAGTGGCTCCGTGCCGGCCGGGAGCGCGTCTGGTACCACCCGGCGGCCCGCAGCCTGGTGGCGAAGCTGCGTGACCCGGCTGCCTTCGTGGTGCCCGTGCCGACGCTCAGTGGCGAGAGGGCCCTGATGGAGAAGCTCAGCTCTCTCGAGGACCCGAGCGCCCGCCTGGTCGAGGTCTTCGAGCAGGGCGGCGATGAGCCGTTGTACGAGGATCCAGCTGGCTTCGGGCCGGACTGGGACCTGGCGAGGATCCTCGGCCCCGGCGCGGGCTGGGAGGAGGTCGCGACCTGGTCCGACAGTGTCGTCGAGGTGCTCCGTCGTCGGGCCGAGCACCACAAGTGGGCCATCGTCGGTCACCCGATCCTCGCTCGCTCCCTCGCCCAGGTCCTAGGGGAGCGTGTCGTCGAGGTCGACGATCTCGAGGAGCTGTCTGGCCTCGTGCCCCGGATGTCGGATCGCGTCGTGATCGTGACCCTGGGCGCTACCGGGCTCTTCGAGCATCTCCACGAAGCGCCCGCTCTGCGGGACCAGGTCGCGGCGGTGGTGGGCATCGACCTGGAGAACGACCCCGCCTGGCTCGCCGAGCACTTCGACAACGAGGCCTTCGACACAGAGGTCAACCGGGCGACGCCCTACTTCCACCTCGCCTTCGTGGAGCGTGACCCGGACCTCGATCGCCTCGAGGCCTCCCTGCTGCCGGTCCCGCAGGTCCCGGACACCATGCGCGTCGTGCTGGAGCCCATCGATCTCGGCGTGCTGCCGGGTCCGGTGGCGGACTGTCCCCCGGATCTGCTCGCCCGCGCCTTGCTGATCGTGGTATCCGCCCGGCTCGCGCTGGCTTGAGGGCGTCGTGCATCCCTTCCACCGGACCGAGCTGATCGTCGGAAAGAAGGGCTGGCTGCGCCTCCAGCGCGCAAGCGTCCTGGTGGTCGGGCTGGGCGGGGTCGGCTCCTACGCGGCAGAGGCCATCGCGCGCGGGGGCATAGGTCGTATCGGTCTCGTCGACTTCGACGATGTCTGCGTGACCAACCTGAACCGGCAGCTCCATGCTCTGAGGCGCACGGTCGGACTGCCGAAGGCCGAGCTCATGGCGCAGCGGTGTCGGGCCATCGATCCCAAGCTCGAGATCGACGCGCGAGTCGCCTTCTTCGACGCGGAGACGAGCGACGAGATCCTCGCGCCGGGCTGGGACTACGTGGTCGACTGCATCGACAACGTGACCGCGAAGCTCCACCTGCTCGAGACCTGCGTGAGTCGGGGGATCCCGGTCGTCGCGGCGTTGGGCGCTGGGGGCAAGCTCGATCCGACTCGGGTCCGGGTCTCGGCCCTCGGAGAGACCCGCGTCGACCCCTTCGCCAGGATCCTTCGCAAGGAGCTCCGCCGGCGGGACGTGGAGCTGTCGAGGATCGCGGCAGTGTGGTCGGACGAGCCCCCGGTGGAGCTCGACAGGGACGTGGCGACCGCGTTTCGCTGCATCTGTCCACAGGGCGACAACGAGGTGCACAGCTGCGATGACCGCAACGTCGTCCAGGGCACCGTCAGCTTCATCCCCCCGCTCTTCGGGTTGGTCGCCGCGGGGGTCGTCGTCAACGACCTCCTCGGACGGTCTCTGCTCCAGCCGTGCAGTTCGGTCGCGAGCTGAGGGCGCTCTGGGGTCTCGACCCCGACGCGACCTATCTGAACCACGGGGCCTTCGGTGCGGCCCCGCTCGAGGTCCTGGCCGCACAGCGTGTCTGGCGAGACCGCATGGAGCGCCAGCCATTCCGGTACTTCGTCGACGAGCTCGCCGAGCTCACACGCGAGGCTGCCGGGCGCCTCGCCGCCTACTGCGGGGCATCCGGCGAGGACCTCGTCTTCGTGCCGAACGCGACCACCGCCATCAACTCGGTGCTTCGCAGCCTCGAGTTCGCCCCCGGCGATCGCATCGTCGTGCTCGAGCACGTCTACGTCGGGATCGGGCACAGCGTCGAGTACGTCTGCTCCCGCACCGGCGCGGTCATGGACAAGGTGCCGCTGCCCTGCCCGCCGGAGTCCGACTTCCTCTCGCGGCTCGGTGAGCGTCTCGTCGGAGCGCGGCTGGCCATCCTCGACCACATCACCTCGGCGACGGGCCTGCTCCTGCCGATCGAGGAGATGGTGCGGCTCTGTCGGGAGCGTGGGGTGCCGGTGCTCGTCGATGGCGCCCACGCCCCGGGTCAGGTTCCGCTGGAGCTCGCTGCGCTCGGGGCCACCTGGTACACCGGAAACGCGCACAAGTGGCTCTGCGCCCCGAAGGGCTGCGCCTTTCTCTGGGCGTCGCAACAAGGGCAGGTGGGGCTTCATCCGGCTGTGATCTCCAACGGCTACGGTCGTGGCTTCCACGCAGAGTTCGACTACACGGGCACCTCGGACACGACCGCTCACCTTTCCATCCACGCCTGCCTCGACTTCCGCGCTCGCCTCGGCGACGCGGCGATCCGAGAGCACAACACCGCGCTGGCCAAGGAGGGTCGCCGGTTGCTGCTCGATGCGCTGGAGACGCAGGGCGCGGGCGCGGAGGCCCATGTCGGCAGCCTCGCGACGATCCGCCTGCCCATGGGAGAGCCGACCATGGCGGCGGCACAGCGGCTCTCCAGGCGGATCTGGGAGGGGGATCGGATCGAGGTCCCGATCTTCGCCCATGCCGGCCATCTCTGGCTTCGCATCTCCGCGCAGATCTACAACGAGCGCGACGAATACCTGAAATTGGCGCAGTTGCTCTCAAGGATGCGCTGAGTGATCCGAGTGGGTTCTCAACAGGAGGACCTCAGCATGGTCATCAGCATTCTCATCGCCTGCAGCACTTCCGAGGACATCATCAGCGTTGAGGAGCTCACCTCGGCATCCACAGCGGACGCCTCCGGGCAGCCGGACCCCTCCGAGGAGCCTGACTTGGACACGGAGGACGATCCCGACTTCGAGGGTGAGTTTCCCGCGGACGAAGAAGAAGAGGAGCGCTCATTCGATCCCGACGCTTGCGACGAGGGAGTCGCTGCCAGCATCGGCGAGCGCACCTACGGCGGGCTCCAGGCCGCGCTCGATGCCCTGGGCCCCAACGACGAGGCCGTCTGGGTCTGTCCGGGTGTGCACACCGGGCCCTTCTACATCACGGCCAACTACGAGGTCGTGGTTCTCGGCGCCGGCGACAAGCCGGACGAGACGATCCTCACGACGACCGTCAGCAACGTCCTGAACGTCTTTGCCTGGCGCGGCGGCCAGCAGGGTGAGCCCGGGCGCTTCTTCGCCAGGAACCTCACGGTCATGGGCGGCTCCGCGGAGCAGGGCGGCGGGATCAGCGCCGCTGCTCAGGAGGTCCACCTCCAGGACGTGATCATCCGCGGCGGCAACGCCACGCAGGGCGGAGGCCTCTATGTCGACGGTGGGGCTGTCGGAGTGTTGCTCGACAGCGTCGAGTTCTACGACAACGACGCTGTCCGCGGCGGCGGCTTCTACATCGGCGGCTCGGAGGAGGTCAACCACCTCGAGTTCAGGCAGGTCGGCTTCTACGAGAACGCCGCCACCGACGCCGGCGGCGCCGCCTACTTCGCCAACGGAGACGTCGACGGCACCTTCGTCGGTGTGTACGCCCGCGGCAACTCCGCTCCGATCGGCGCGGCCTATCGCTTCGGCGGCAGCGACGAGGCGGCCTACGCCCACTTCGGCATGATCGGTGGAGGCGTCCACACCAACGTCAGCGAGTCCGGGGCCATCGACGCCTATGGCACCGCCACCGTGGTCGTCGAGGACGTGGACTTCGGCAGCGGCACCGACGACAACGAAGGCTTCGATGTCGGCGGCTGCAACGGCGACTTCGGGCCTGGCTCGAGCTTCGTGTACTGGCCCGACGGCGGCATCTACTGCGAAGACGAGTAGGCAGACTTCCCGAACTGTCTGTGAATACTGGTCCGTCCAGTCCGTCTCGGGGGGAGACGGAGGACGGACCATGCTGCTTCTCAGCTTCCTGACCGCTTGCTTGCCTCAGCTCGGGCGCCACGACCGGCCCGATGACGAGACCATCCCCGGCGACGACCTCATGAGCGTCGACGCCATCACCCCCGGCTACTCCAGCACCCTTGGCGGTGACGAAGCCGAGATCACCGGAGGCCCCTTCGACGGCAGCGTCAGCGTCGTCATCGGAGGCAACCAGGCAGAGGTGCTCTCGGTCGAGGCCGACCGGTTGATCGTCGAGCTCCCGCCTGCCTCGGAGGGCATGCGGGACGTGATCGTCGAGAGCGACCTGGCCACGGCCGAGCTCGAGGACGGCATTCGCTACTTCACCGATGGCACGGGACTCGCCGGAACTGTCGGCGCCATCGAGTGGTACGAGCTGCAAGGCAGCTACTGGACAGAGGACTCCAGCGACTTCGGGAGCGCCTGGTGGGGCCTCGTCGAGCCAGAGGACGTGCACTACTGGACGCTCTTCGGCGTCGAAGAGGACAGCTGCGTCGCGGCCGCGGACTTCCCGAGCCTGCGCTTCATGGACACCGGACTGGCCACGACCTCCCTGTCCGTCGGCGAGCGCGACATCGAGCTGGAGGCCCTGGACGACCGCACCTTCGACAGCCTCCTGTCAGCCAACGAGTACCAGGAGTACTCGACCTACGGCGTCGACATCAACGGCGGCGACCTCCCCGACTTCTCGATCCCGGAGCTCGCTCGCACAGGCGCGGCCTTCGACCTCTACGCACCCTATGTCTTCGGCTCTGCGCCCCCGGAGCTGGCCAAGAACGAGCTCGAGATCGAGTGGGGCCAGGCCGACGCGGACCGCATGGTCATCTGGGTCGAGCGCTACGACGAGGACCTCACAGAAGTCATCGAGGCAGTCGCCTGCGTCGCACGCGATGACGGCGAGTTCAAGGTGCCGGGCTCGGTCTGGGAGCAGGAGTGGGACTACGACCAGTGGCTCTACATCTACGTCGGCGCTGTCCGCGAGGACGGTGGCACCGTGCCGCTGAACAACGCCGAGTCGCGGGTCGCAGGGGTCTACTGGCTCCTCGGGGCGGCTTCGACCACGAAGTGAGGGCACCCTCAGCGCCCACTCGCCCACGCCATGAAGCCCTCGGGGTCAGCCTGGATCCGCCGAACGAGGGCCTCCGGTAGGCGCCCCGCTCGGAGACCCAGCTTGTCCTCGCTCACGCCGAGCGCTCCGGAGAGTGCAGCCAGCACCTCGCTCGTGGGCTGCCGAGCTCCCGACTCGATGCGTGACAGCACGCTCGCAGCGATGCCCGCACGGGTGGCCAGGGCGCGCTGGGAGAGGCCCCTCCGTTGTCGGCGGGCGCAGAGCCACTCGCCGAAGGGCTGTGGTGTGGGCCTGGGCCTCGTCGCTGGCGCGGCGACGTCCTCGTGAGGCCAGGCGATGCGAGCCCAAGCGCTGTGGTTGTGGATCGACTCGAGGTTCTCCACGCTCACCTCGAGCCAGGACATCCCCGGCAGCTCGCGCAGGGCGCCGACGACGTCGCGGACGAGGTCCTCGACGAAGCGAGGGTTCTCGTAGGCCCGCTCCGTCACGTGCTTCTCGTCCTCGCGCTTGAGCAACGCGTAGAGCGGTGAGCTCGCATGGGCCTCGACGACCTCGACGATGTCCTCGATCCAGATCATGCCCTCGAAGCGCACCTGTACGTCCACCAACCCGCGCTGGTTGTGGGCACCGTGGCGGCTCACGGCCTTGGAGCAGGGGCAGAGCGTCGTGACGGGTACGGTCACCCCGAGCACGAAGTCGAGTTCGTCTCGGCGCCGGCTGGCGGCGAAGCGGCAGGGGTACTCCATCAGCGAGCGGGCCCCGCTCACCGGCGCGCGGCGCTCCAGGAAGTAGGGGAAGCTCACGTCGAGGTAGGCGTCGTCGGCCTGCAGCCTGCGCTGCACCTCGGCGAGGATGTCCGGCACAGTGCCGAGCGACAGCTCCCCCCGGTGGCTCTCGAGCACCTCGAGGAAGCGGCTCATGTGTGTGCCCTTGAACTCTGCAGGCAGACCGACGGAGAGCTGGATCTCCGCGACGGTGTGTTGGCGCTGCCTGGCCTTGTCCCAGACCGTGATCGGGTAGCTCAGGCGGTCGATGCCCACCTGGTCGATGGGCAGCTGCCGGTGATCGGACTCGCTCGCGATGTCGGGCATACTCATGCCGGAAGCGCTAACTGGCGGTTGCCATGTCTGGCAACATCGGTGTGACCTGATTTCAGTTGGTATTGAAGTCAATGAAGTTCTGGGGTAGGTAGGAAGCCCCAGAGCAGTTAGACGGTGACAATGCGCTTTGAGAAGGTCTGCATCGAGGCCCTCAGCTACGAGCTCCCCCCGCAGGTCCTGACCACGGCGGCGCTGGAGTCCGCGCTGGGTCCGCTGTACTCCCGGTTGGGGGTCCAGCCGGGCTGGCTGGAGGCGGTGACGGGCATCAGGGAGCGCCGCATGTGGGCTCCAGGTGACGACGCGGTCGCGGCGGCGAGCAGGGCATGCGACAAGGCTCTCGAAGAGGCCGGTGTGCCTCGCTCACAGGTCGACGTCCTGGTGAGCTGCTCGGTCTACAAGGCCCAGCTCGAGCCCAGCGTGGCCTGCAGGGTCCACCACGACCTCGGCCTGCGCCCGGGCGCGATGAACTTCGACGTCGGCAACGCCTGCCTCGGACTCCTCTCGGGGATGCAGGTCGTGGGCAACATGATCGAGCTCGGGCAGGCGAGGGCCGGGCTGGTCGTCGCCGGAGAGTGCAGCCGCGAGGTCACCGGCAACACGATCGCGAAGCTGCTCGAGCCCGACGCGGACATACAGCGCTACCGCGAGAACCTCGCCACCCTGACCCTCGGGAGCGCCGCCGCCGCCGTGCTCCTCGTCGACCGCTCCCTGTCCGTGAGCGGCCATCGCTTCACGGGCGGCGTCACCCTCAGCGCCAGCCAGCACGCTGGCCTGTGCTACGGCGACAACCGGGGCATGACCACCGACCCGACGCGCTTGCTGGCCGAGGGCGTGCGCCTCGCGCGACAGACCTGGGACAGCTTTCGGCGGGAGCAGGGGGACTCCAGTGCCTTCGCGCTGCACCAGGTCGGAAAGGCCAACCACGACACGGTCTGCCGGGCGCTGGGCATCGACGATCGGCGGGCTCTCCGCATCTACCCGGAGATCGGGAACGTCGGCGCCGCCAGCGTCGCCATCGCCGCGGGCATGTCGGTCGAACAAGGCGCCGTGCGGCCCGGCGAAGGGCTCACCCTCATGGGCATCGGCAGCGGGCTGAACGTCTCGATGCTGCGGGTCGATTGGTGATCCCGGGGGAACTCTACCCGTGGACCGGTGACTTCCACGACGTGGACGGCGGTCGCATGCACGTGGTCGACGAGGGCCCGAAGGACGCGCCGGTGCTGCTGGCGGTCCATGGAAACCCGACGTGGTCCTTCTACTGGCGAGCGCTCATCGAGCACTTCGCCGGGCGCTACCGGGTCGTGGCGGTCGACCACATCGGCTGCGGGCTCTCGGACAAGCCCCAGGACTGGCCATACCGACTCGAGGGGCACGTCGAGAACCTCGTGAAGGTCGTCGAGGAACTCGATCTGAGCGACATCACCCTGGTCGTGCACGACTGGGGTGGCGCCATCGGCATGGGCGCCGCCGAGCGCATGCCCCAGCGCTTCGGGCGGATCGTCGTCACCAACTCCGCCGCCTTTCGCAGCCAGGCGATCCCGCCGAGCATCGCCTGCTGCCGCATCCCGGGCTTCGGGGCGGTTGCGGTCCGCGGCTTCAACGGCTTCGCTTGGGCCGCGACCTGGCGCACGACCGTGCGGCCCCTGTCCAAGGAGGTCAAGGCTGGCCTCACCCACCCATACGACAGCTGGGACAACCGCATCGCCACCCTTCGCTTCGTCGAGGACATCCCGATGAAGCCCTCGCACCCGAGCTACCAGACCCTCGTCGACATCGAAGACGGCCTCGCCGCGCTCGCGGACAAGCCGATGCTGGTCCTCTGGGGAGAGCAGGACTGGTGCTTCACCCCCGAGTTCCGCCGCCAGTGGGAGGCGCGCTTCCCCCGGGCAGAGGTCCACGCCTGGCAAGACGTCGGCCACTACGTCATGGAGGACGCCCCCGAGCGGGTCTGCGAGGCCATCGAGGCCTGGACCGCGTGAACTTCGCGGCCCGCCTGGACCGGCTCGCGGCAGAGCGTCCCCGGCAGCGTGCCCTCGTGCGGCCAGCTGGGCGGGACCCTCGCGATGGTCGGAGGCTCTGGGCGCAGCTCACTTTTTCGCAGCTGCACGAGATGACCAACAGCACGGCGCGCGGCTTCGCGAGCGCCGGGATCGGGCAGGGCGATCGCGTCATCCTGCTCGTGGAGCCGAGCTTCGAGTTCTTCAGCATCATCTTCGCCCTCTGGAAGCTGGGCGCGGTGCCTGTCCTCATCGATCCGGGCATGGGGCTCTCCGGCTTCCTGGCATGCGTGCGCCAGATCCGGCCGAGGGTGTGCATCGGCGTACCGCGCGCGATGCTCCTGTCCAAGCTCAAGGCCACGGACTTCGAGAGCGTCGAGCTGCGCGTCACCGTCGGGCCCAGCACCTGGTTCTGGGGTGGCGAGACCCTGCCGCTGTTGATGGACCCCGGGCCACTGCAGACCCTGGATGTGCCGGGTGATGCCGTCGCGGGAGTGCTCTTCACCAGCGGCTCCACCGGTCCGGCGAAGGGCGTCCGATACAGCCACGGCATGTTCGAGGCCCAGGCTACGCGCATCGCGGCGCTCTATGGCATCGAAGCGGGCCAGGTCGACGTGCCCTGCTTCCTCCCCTTCGCGATGTTCAGCTGCGTGATGGGCATGACCGTCGTGCTGCCGGACATGGACTTCAGCAAGCCCGCGACGGCCAGGCCAGAGGCCCTCGCAGAGGCCATCATCGAGCACGGCGCCCATCAGCTGGTGGGCTCTCCCGCGGTCATGAGGCGGCTCGCTCGGTGGGCTCCGGACAAGGGCGTGCGCTTCCCCAGCCTCGAGCGCGTGCTCACCTTTGGCGCGCCGATCCCCCGCGACCTGCACGAGACCTTCCGCGAGCTGCTCGCTGAGGGCGTGGACATCCACACCCCCTACGGCGCCACCGAGGCGCTGCCCGTGGCGAGCACCTCGACGACCGCGATCCTGGCCGAGCTGGGCGCCCGCACGGCGAGCGGGGAGGGGACCTGTGTCGGCGGCGTCGCTCCGGACACGAACGTAAGGGTCATCCGCATCACCGACGAGCCGATCCCGACCTGGTCCGAGGAGCTCGTGCTCCCCCCTGGAGAGGTCGGCGAGATCTGCGTGAAGGGGCCCCAGGTCTCCTCCGAGTACGTCGGGCGGCCAGAGGCCACCAGCGCCGCGAAGATCCAGGACGGCGAGGGCTTCTGGCACCGCATGGGGGACCTCGGCTTTGTCGACGCACAGGGCCGTCTCTGGTTCTGCGGGCGCAAGGCACACCGGGTCAGGTGCAGCGACGGCGAGCTGGTCTTCCCCGTTCCACTGGAGGGTGTCTTCAACGAGGTCGACGGCGTCCTTCGCAGCGCGGTGGTGGAGGTGAGCGGGGCTCCGGTCCTGGTCGTCGAGGGCAAGGCCGACGAGGGGGAGCTCCTGCGGGTGGCCAAGGCCAACCCGGTGACTCGCCGCGTCGAGCGCGTCCTGTTCCACCCGGGCTTCCCGGTCGACCGGAGGCACAACGCCAAGATCCACCGGCTCCAGCTCCGGGACTGGGCCAGAGACCGCACGTGAAGGCCCTCGTCACCGGCGGCGGTGGCTTCCTCGGCAGCGCCATCGTGCGCCTGCTGCGAGCGCGCGACGACGAGGTGGTCGTCCTCGGCCGCAACCACTACCCACACGTCGAGGAGCTCGGCGCCACCTGCGTGATCTGCGACATCGCAGAGGGCGGGGCGGCCCTCGATACGGCCCTCGTCGGTGTGGACGTCGTCTTCCACGTCGCGGCCCTCGCCGGCATGTGGGGCCCCTATGAGCGCTACCGGCGCGTCAACGTGCAAGGCACGCAGACCGTGCTCGAGGCGGCCAGGCGAGCCGGGGTCCGGCGCTTCGTCCACACCTCCAGCCCCAGCGTGACCTTCGACGGTCGGAGCGAGGAGGGGGTGCGCGAAGAGGACTGCAGCTACCCCGAGACCTTCCTCTTCCACTACCCGGCGACCAAGGCAGAGGCAGAGGCCTGGGTGCTCGCCCAGGACTCCGACGTGTTGGCCACAACCGCCCTGCGCCCTCATCTCATCTACGGCCCCGGGGATCCCCACCTCGTGCCGCGGCTCCTCGCCAGGCAGCGAGCAGGACGGCTCAGGGTCCTCGGATCGGGGACCAACAAGGTCGCCCTGACCTACGTCGACAACGCCGCCGTCGCCCACCTGCAGGCAGCCGACGCGCTCGCCGTCGGCTCCCCGAACGCCGGTCGGGCCTACTTCATCACCGACGGTGACCCGGTGGTGGTGTGGGAGTGGCTCGACGAGCTCTTCGAGGCCGTCGGCGCGGGCCGGATCCGGGGGCGGGTCCCCACCGGGGTCGCCATGCCCCTCGCGGGACTCGTCGAGTGGGTCTGGCGGACCTTCGGCGTGGCCTCCGAGCCCCCGATCACGCGCTTCACGGTGGCCCAGACCAGCACATCCCACTGGTACGACCTGCACAACGCGCGAGCGGACTTCTCCTACACCCCCATCGTGGACCCCGAGACCGCTTTTTCCCGCACGGTTGCGGCCTTTTTGGGGCCTCCCGCCCGCTGACCCACGGGTCAAAAAACAAACCCACAGGTTTTTTTGGATGCCAAGGGCGTGCAATCCGGATGATCTGCGGAATTGTGTCCAACTCGTCAACGCAACCCCCTGAATTCAGGGGTAGAAGGCCCGGTCACCGGAGTCATGACCCGGTGCGGGAGATCGCTTGATCGAGAATCACCTCGTCGGAGCCTGGACGCAGGGTCCGACGCCCCCCAACTTCGATGGTCCTGACGTCCTCGCGGCCGTCCAGCGCATCCGTGAACCGGTCCACATCGTGCAGGAGCCCGAGGGCCGGGTCGGTGTCGCCTTCCAGGGCGGCGTCATCTCGACCGAGATGGTCAACGGGAGACCCTCCTTCCCGCTCCTGGCCACGCTCCCCCCCCTGTACCCGGAGTGGCTCGGCGACCGCAGCTTCTGCGAGGTCCACGGGACGCGCTACCCCTACCTCCAGGGCGCGATGGCCAACGGCATCGCCACGACCCGCATGGTCATCGCCATGTGCCAGGCGGGCTTCCTCGGCTTCTTCGGCGCCGGGGGGCTCGGGCTCTCGCGCATCGAGGCCGCTGTCGACGAGCTCATCTCGTCGGTGGGCGACAGGCCGAACTGGGGCTGCAACCTGATCCACGCCCCCCAGGAGCCGGACCTGGAGCAGGCCACGGTCGAGCTCTACCTGGCACGCGGCGTGCGCCGGATCTCGGCTGCGGCCTTCATGAAGCTCACGCCGATGGTGGTGCAGTACTCCGCCAGTGGGCTCCGGGAGCTGCCTGACGGGCGCGTGGTCAGGAAGAACCACGTCTTCGCGAAGATCAGCCGCCCAGAGGTCGCCGCCCACTTCATCAACCCCGCCCCGGACGAGATGCTCGATGCCCTCGTCGCTTGCGGGCGCCTGAGCCCGGAGGAGGGTCGCCTGGCCCGCCGGGTCGCCGTCGCCGAGGACATCATCGTCGAGTCCGACAGCGGCGGTCACACGGACAACCGGCCCCTCGGCGCGCTCTTCCCCGTCATCGTCACCTTGCGGGACGAGCTCGTGCGCCGGCACGGCTACAGCCGGCCCATCCGGGTCGGCGCTGCTGGAGGCATCGGCACCCCCGCCGCCGCCGCTGCTGCCTTTTCGCTCGGCGCGGCCTTCGTGCTCACCGGCTCCGTGAACCAGGGCGCGGTCGAGTCGGGGCTCTCCGAGGAGGGCCGGGTGATGCTCGCCAGCGCCGGCCTCGCCGACGTGACCATGGCACCCGCCGCCGACATGTTCGAGCTCGGGGTCGAGGTCCAGGTCCTTGGCCGCGGCACGATGTTCGCGATGCGCGCCAAGCGCCTCTACGAGACCTACGAGCGCTACGCCGGCCTCGAGGACATCCCCGCAGATGTCCGCGCCAGGCTCGAGAAGCAGGTCCTCGGCCTCTCACTCGAGACCGTCTGGTCCAACACCCAGTCCTTCTGGACCGAGCGCGACCCGCGTGAGCTGGAGCGCGCCGAGGCCGACCCCAAGCACAAGATGGCCCTCTGCTTCCGCTGGTATCTCGGGCTGTCCAGCCGCTGGGCCATCACCGGCGATGCGTCGCGTCGCCTCGACTACCAGATCTGGTGCGGCCCCGCGATGGGCGCCTTCAACAGCTGGGTCCGCGGGAGCGTCCTCGAGCCCGTCGAGAACCGCCGCGTCGTCCAGATCGCCCTGAATCTCGTGGAGGGCGCCGCGCACATCACGCGCGCGCAGCAGCTCCGCACCTACGGCGTGGCCGTCCCCGCCGCTGCCTTCGACTTCCGTCCCCGGAACCTGTCATGACCACTCGCTCACCCATCGCCGTCGTCGGCGTCTCCGCCATCTTCCCAGGCTCCGTCGACGCCACCGGCTTCTGGAAGGACATCCTCGCGGGCACCGACCTGATCCGCGACGTGCCGCGCAGCCACTGGCTCATCGACGACTACTACGACCCGGATCCGGCCGCCCCCGACAAGACCTACGCCAAGCGCGGTGCCTTCCTCGAGGACATCCCCTTCGACCCGCTCGAGTGGGGCGTCCCGCCCAGCATCGTGCCGGCCACCGACACCTCCCAGCTCCTCGCGCTCATCACGGCGAAGCGGGTGCTCGAGGACGCGGCGGGTGGCCAGTTCGCCGAGATGGACAAGAGCAGGATCAGCGTCATCCTCGGCGTCACCAGCGCCCAGGAGCTGCTGGGATCCATGAACAGCCGCCTCCAGAAGCCGGTCTGGCGCAAGGTCCTGCGCGACGCTGGCCTGCCCGAGAGCAAGGTCGTCGAGCTGCTCGGCCGCATCGAGGGCGAGTACACCCCCTGGCAGGAGGCCAGCTTCCCGGGGCTCCTCGGCAACGTCGTCGCCGGACGCATCGCCAACCGCCTCGACCTCGGCGGAACCAACTGTGTCTGCGACGCTGCCTGTGCCTCGGCCTTCAGCGCGGTGTCGATGGCTGCAAACGAGCTCTGGCTCGGACAGTCCGATGTCGTCATCACCGGCGGCGTCGACACCATGAACGACATCTTCATGTTCATGTGCTTCAGCAAGACGCCAGCCCTGTCCCCCTCCGGGGACGTGAAGCCCTTCTCCGACGAGGCCGACGGCACCATGCTCGGCGAGGGGATGGGGATGGTCGCCTTGAAGCGTCTCGAGGACGCCGAGCGTGACGGTGACCGCATCTACGCCGTGATCACGGGTGTCGGCTCCAGCAGCGACGGGCGCGCCAAGAGCGTCTACGCCCCCCGTCCCAGCGGGCAGGCCTCTGCGCTGGAGCGCGCCTACGACGCCGCCGGCTACGGCGCCGACACGGTGGAGCTGGTCGAGGCCCACGGGACCGGCACGAAGGCCGGCGACGCCGCCGAGTTCGAGGGGCTCACCATGGCCTTCGACCACAGCGGCCGACAGGACCGCCGCTGGTGTGCGCTGGGAAGCGTGAAGTCCCAGATCGGCCACACCAAGGCCGCCGCGGGCAGCGCTGGCCTCTTCAAGTCGGTCATGGCGCTGCACCACAAGGTCATCCCCCCGACCATCAAGATCGACCGTCCGAACCCCAATATGGACCTCCAGGGCTCGCCCTTCTACCTGTCCACGCGTGCCCGTCCCTGGGTCCGCGGCCCAGAGCACCCCAGGCGTGCCGGCGTGTCGAGCTTCGGCTTCGGCGGGAGCAACTTCCACCTCGCCCTCCAGGAGTACACCGGGGACCACAAGGCCAGCTTCCGTCGCTGGGGCGGGCCCGAGATCGTCGTCTTCGGAGCGGACTCCTCGGAGGCTCTGCTCGCGCAGCTGCGCAGCCTCGATCTCTCAGGCGATGGCTGGCTCGAGTGGCTCGCTCGTGACTCGCAGCAGAGCTACTCCGGTGGCCAGGCCCGCCTCGCCATCGTGGCATCCGACGTCGAGGACTTCCGCACCAAGCTCGAGCTCGCGCTGAGCCACCTGCAGGACAAGCCCGGCAAGCCGCTGGCCTCTCCCAAGGGCATCCACTACGGCTTCGGCGAGGCTGGCAAGACCGCCTTCGTCTTCCCCGGTCAGGGCAGCCAGTACGTCGACATGGGAGCCCAGGTCGCGATGACCTGGCCCGAGGCAGTGGGTGCCTGGGACGCCGCAGAGGGCGCCGTCGCCGGACTCGCGGACATCGTCTTCCCCCGCCCGGACTTCTCCGCCACCGCTGAGGACTGGCAGACCAGGCTGACCGCCACCGAGTGGGCCCAGCCCGCCATCGGCGCCTGCTCGCTCTCGCTCTTGAGGGTGCTCTCTCGCCTGGGTGTCAGCGCCGACTGCGTCGGTGGACACAGCTATGGAGAGGTCACCGCGCTCCACGCAGCGGGCGTGCTCAGCGCAGAGGACATGCTCCGGGTCGCCCGCCGTCGAGGCGAGCTCATGGCCCAGGCGGCGAAGACCCCGGGCTCGATGACCGCCGTCGTCGCGGACATCGAGAGTGTTCGGCCAGTGGTCGAAGACAGCGGCCTCGACGTCGTGGTCGCGAACCACAACAGCCCGCGGCAGGTCGTGCTCAGCGGCCCGACCAAGGCCATCGATGGAATCGAGCAGGCCCTCGACGCTGCGGGGCTTCCCTTCCGGCGCCTCGGTGTCGCCACCGCTTTCCACTCCAGCGTCGTCTCCGACAGCGTCGGCCCCTTCGCCGAGGCCCTCGCAGAGGTCGACTTCGCCACGCCGACGCTGCCGGTCTACGCCAACAGCGAGGCGGCTCCGTACCCCAGCGAGCCAGCGGCGATCCGCGAGCTGCTCGCTGGCCAGATCGCCCGGAGCGTGCGCTTCGTCGACCAGGTCGAGGCCATGTACGCCGCCGGCGTGCGCGTCTTCGTCGAGGTCGGCCCACACGCGGTGCTGACGGGTCTCGTCGCGCGCATCCTGAAGGGGCGTCCGCACGCGGCCGTGCCCCTGGACAAGAAGGGCAAGGACGGCCTGGTTCAGCTGCAGGACGGCCTCGGCCGCCTCGTCGCCGCTGGCGTCGAAGTGCAGCTCTCGAAGCTCTGGGAGGGCTGGGCCGAGGCCGTCGACCCCCGCAGCCTCCCGGCTCCCAAGATGCTCATGCACATCAACGGGGCCAACTACGGCAAGCCCTATCCGCCGCCAGAGGGCCAGATGCCTGGTCCCAACCCGGAACTCGAGCCCGAGGTCATCGTGAAGGAAGTCATCAAGGAGGTCCGCGTCGAGGTCCCTGTGGAGGTTCCGGTGCAGGCTCCGGTGCAGGCTCCCGGGCGCGCCGCAGCCCGTCCGGCAGCGGACGGTTGGGTCCAGGCCTTCCAGGAGAGCCAGCGTCAGACCGTCGAGGCCCACTCGGCCTTCCAGGACGCGATGACCCGCTCCCACACCGTCTTCCTCGAGTCGATGGAGCGCAGCTTCGGCCAGCTCACCTCGATGGTGACCGGGGCCCCCGCCCCCCAGCCGCCAGCTCGCGTCGCGCAGCCCGCGGCGGTCGCCGCACCAGCACCCGTCGCCGCACCCGCGTCGGTCCCGGTGCCGTTGGCAGCCGCTCCGATCCCGACTTCGACCCCCGCCGTCGCCGCTCCGGCTGTTGACCTCGACGCGCTCATGAGCGCGCCCCAGCCGGTGGCCCCTGTGGCCTCTGTGGCCCCTGTGGCGCCTCCGGCCTCCCTCGACCTCCACGCGCTCCTGCTCAGCGTGGTCGCTGACAAGACCGGCTACCCGGCCGAGATGCTCTCTGCGGAGATGTCGCTGGAAGGCGACCTCGGCATCGACAGCATCAAGCGGGTGGAGATCCTCAGCGCGATGCGCGAGGAGGCCCCGGAGCTTCCGGAGGTCGACGCCGGCGCGATGGCCGAGCTGAAGACCCTCGGCCAGATCGTCGAGCACATGGCCGCGGCGCTGCCCGGAGCCACCGCGGCACCGGCGCCCGGAGCCACCGCTGCACCGGCGGCCGTCCCGACCCTCGACCTGCACGCGCTCCTGCTCAGCGTCGTGGCGGACAAGACCGGCTACCCGGCGGAGATGCTCAGCTCCGAGATGTCGCTCGAGGGTGACCTCGGCATCGACAGCATCAAGCGGGTGGAGATCCTCAGCGCGATGCGCGACGAGGCCCCGGAGCTTCCGGAGGTCGACGCCGGCGCGATGGCCGAGCTGAAGACCCTCGGCCAGATCGTGGAGCACATGGGTGCAGCCCTCGGCGGCACCCCGGTCGCAGCCGCTCCGGCGCCCGTGGCCACGTCCTCGGCGCCCCCGGCAGAGCTGGGTCGCTACGTCGTGCGCGCAGTCGAGGCAGAGGCCCATGGCCTCAGCCTCCGCGGCCTCGCCGGCGCCGGACCGCTCTACATCGTCGGCGGCGATGACTTCGCCCCGGCGCTCGCGGAGGAGTTCCGTGGGCGCGGCATCGCCTCCGAGGTGGTCGGAGTCCTTCCCGAAGGGGCCTCCAAGGCCATCCTGCTCGGGGGCCTCGATCCCATCGAGGACATCGACGCCGCCTTGGAGATCGAGCGTGCCGCCTTCAGGGCCGCCCGCACCCTGGCCCCCAACGCGCGGCTGCTCGTGACCGTGCAGGACACCGGAGGCGACTTCGGCATCGCTGGCTCGGACCGCGCCTTCGTCGGTGGGCTCGCTGCCTTGGCCAAGACCGCTGCCCAGGAGTGGCCGGAGGCTGGTGTGAAGGCCATCGACCTGCAGATCGGCGATAGGGACTGGCCCAGCCTGGCCACCGCGCTCGCCGCCGAGCTCCTCGAAGGTGGCGCCGAGCCAGAGGTCGGACTCGCCGCCGACGGCACCCGCATGACCCTCTCCGCGGTCCTCGCACCCGTCGAGGGCGGCGAGGTCACGGTCTCGGAGGGCAGCGTCGTGCTCGCCAGCGGCGGCGCCCGCGGTGTCACAGCCGCCACGCTCATCGCTCTCTCCGAGAAGACGAAGGCCCGCTTCGTGTTGCTCGGTCGTACGAAGCTGGTCGAAGAGGACAGCGCGCTGGCAGGTCTCGACGAGATCGGCCTCAAGCGCGCTCTGCTCACACAGGCCAAGGGCTCCCTGAGCCCAGCCGAGGTCGGCCGCCAGGTGAGGGGAATCCTCGCCCAGCGGGAGATCCGCGAGACGCTCGCCACCCTAGAGCAGCAGGGCAGCCCCGCCCGCTACCTCTCGGTGGACGTCACGGACCACGAGGCACTCGAGGCTGCCCTCGGGCCGGTTCGCGATGCCTTCGGCCCCATCAGCGTCGTCGTTCACGGCGCCGGCGTCCTGAGGGACAAGTTCATCTCCGACAAGACGGACGAGGACTTCGATCTCGTCTTCGGTACGAAGGTGGGCGGGCTCCGCGCCCTGCTGGACGCGACGAGGCACGACCCGCTCGACGCCCTGGTGCTCTTCAGCTCGGTCGCGGCACGAGGCGGCAACGCCGGTCAGTGCGACTACGCGATGGCCAACGAGGTGCTGAACAAGGTCGCCGCCCTGGAAGCCAGGAAGCGCCCGGGCCTGCTCGTGAAGAGCCTGGGCTGGGGTCCCTGGGAAGGCGGCATGGTGACGCCAGCGCTCAAGGCCCGCTTCGAGGCCCTCGGAGTGCCGCTCATCCCCCTCGAGGTGGGCGCGGCGATGCTCGTCGACGAGCTGCTCGGCAGCAGCCGCGAGAGCATCGAGCTGGTCCTCGGCGGTGAGCCGAAGCGGGAGGCGCTGTTGTCTGCCGGCGACACCGAGGTGCGCTTCGACTACGTCGTCACCAAGGAGAGCCACCCCTGGCTCGCCGACCACAGCATCCAGGGCAAGCCCGTCGTGCCGGTCGTGCTGGCCACCGAGTGGTTCGCTCGCGCCGCACGCGCCACGCGCCCGGACCTGGAGCTCGTCGCCGTCCGCGACATCAAGGTGCTTCGCGGCATCCGGCTGTCGAACTTCGAGGATGGCCAGGCCTTCACGGTCACGAGCCGCCAGCTGAGCAACGGCAACGGTGCCCTGGTCGGCCTCGAGCTGCGCTCCGGAGACACGCTGCACTACACGGCCAGCGCGGAGCTGGCCATCTCGCCGCGCGCGGCGACCGGTGGACCTTCGACCCCGAAGGGCCTCGAGGCTTGGACCGACGCCGTCTACGACGGTCATGTGCTCTTCCACGGGCCCGAGTTCCAGGTCATCAAGAAGCTCGAGGGCGTCTCGGACGATGGCGCCGCGGCAGAGCTCGCTGGCGTGCACGAGCAGGGCTGGTCGGCCCAGTGGACGACCGACGTCGCTGCCATGGACGGCGGGCTTCAGCTCGCGGTGCTGTGGGCGAAGAAGGTGCTCGGCGGCGCCTCGCTGCCGACGAAGCTCGGCGAGCTGCGCATCTACCCCGGCGGGCCCAGCAAGGGGCTCATGAAGGCTGTCCTGACTCCACGCAAGGTGAGCGGGTCGATCACGATCAGTGACATCCACTTCGTCGAGTCCGACGGCTCCACGGTCGCCGAGCTCAAGGGCGTCGAGACCTGCCTGCGCCCGAGCTGATCGAGAAGCCTGATGTCCTCACCCATCGCCATCGTCGGGCAGGGCTGTGTCCTGCCCGGAGCGCTGACTCCGGAGGAGCTCTGGCAGGGCGTCGTCGAGGGTCGCGACCTGACCTCGTCGGTGTCACCGGGGCGTTGGGGCCTCGCTCGCTCCCGAGCGCTCGGCACCACCACCGACCACGCAGACCGATCCTGGTCCGATCGAGGGGGCTACGTCTCGGGCTTCGCCGAGGTCTTCGAGCCCGGAGCCTATGACCTGCCGATCGAGCAGGTTCAGGCCCTGGACCCGCTCGTCCAGTGGCTGCTGCACTCGGGGCGACAGGCCCTCGAGGGTCTGCAGGTCCCAGCCCGCTGCGCGGTGGTGCTCGGGAACCTGAGCTTCCCTTCGGAGGCGATGGCACGCTTCGCGGAGCGCCACTGGCTCGGTCCGATCGCGGAGGTCGTGGGGCTGGAGGAGGTCGACCCGGTCAACCGCTTCATGTCGGGGCTGTCGGCTACGTTGGTGGCCAGGGCTCTCGGCCTGGAAGGGCCGGCCTTCGCTATGGACGCCGCCTGCGCCTCGAGCCTCTACGCCATCAAGCTCGCCTGCGACGCGCTGCGGGACGGCGACGTCGATCTCGCCCTGTCGGGAGCCGTGAGCCGGAGCGACGACCTCTTCATCCACGTCGGCTTCTGCGCCCTGCAGGCCATGTCGAAGACCGGCCAGTCCCGGCCCTTCCATGCTGGCGCCGACGGCCTCGTCCCTGCCGAGGGTGCTGGTGTCGTCGCGCTGATGCGGCTCGAGGATGCGGAGCAGCAGGGTCTGCGCGTCCTCGGTGTCATCCGCGGCATCGGGCTGTCGAACGACGGCCGGACCGGCGGCTTCCTGGCCCCATCGAAGGAGGGACAGGTGAGGGCCATCCGGGCCGCCTACGGCCAGGGGCTCGATCCCTCCGAGGTCGGCCTGGTGGAGTGCCACGCGACCGGCACGCCCGTCGGCGACGGCACCGAGCTGGCCTCGATGCGCGAGGTCTTCCCTCCGGGCCAGGCGATCGGCTCGCTGAAGTCCAACCTCGGACACCTCATCACCGCGGCAGGGGTCGCGGGCTTGATCAAGGTGCTCAAGGCCTTCGAGCACGGGGTCAAGCCCCCGAACCGCAGGGTCGATGACAGGCACGAGGCCCTTGATGGCTTCGAGCTGATCGAGGCGCCCGTGCCTTGGACGGGCCCGCGTACCGCGGCGATCTCGGCTTTCGGCTTCGGTGGCAACAACGCCCACGTCGTCGTCTCCGCCAGCGCAGCGCCGACGAGCCCAGAGCCTCGAGCCGCTGGTCCCATCGCCGTCGTGGGCCTTGGCGCGAGCGTTGGCTCCGGGACGTCCGTCCGGGACTTCGCGGCGGCCCTGTCCGGGGGAGCGCATCAGCGCGTCGCGACAGAGGTCGTCCTCCCGCTGCGGGAGCTGAAGTTCCCGCCGAAGGACCTGGAGCAGACCCTGCCCCAGCAGCTGTTGGTCCTACGCGCGGTGCGCGAGGCGTTGCATGGGCTGGACCTGCCGAGAGAGACCTCTGTGCTGGTCGGAATGGGCGCTGACGCCGAGATCGGCCGCTACGGTGCGCGCTGGCGGGTCGCCGAGTGGGCCAGCGAGCTGAGCCTGCCCGAGTCCTGGATCGCAGAGGCCCGAGAGGCCTTCGTGCCCGTGCTCCAGGCAGCTGGGGTGGTCGGGACCATGCCGAACATCCCGGCGAACCGCGTCAACGCGAACTACGACCTCGCAGGTCCCAGCTGGACGATCTCGGCAGAGGAGCTCTCCGGGCTGCGCTCTCTCGAGGTCGCCGTGCGCATGCTCCGCGCTGGTGAGGCCGAAGCGGCGGTGGTCGCTGCGGTGGACCTGTCCGCCGAGCCGGTCCACCTCGAGGCCCTCTCGGCGCTGGCCGGCGACCGCACGCCTGGCGACGGTGCGGTGGCGCTGGCGCTCATGCCCCTGGCGACCGCCGAGGCCCGAGGCCTCGAGGTCTTCGCAGTCCTGGATGAGGGCGAGGGCGTCGAACTCCCAGTCGACATCGAGTCGATCGTCGGACACATCCACGCCGCAGAGGCCCTCGTTCGCGTAGTCGCGGCGGTGGTCCTCGGTCGGACGGGCGCGCTCTGTGGGCCCACGGTCGTCAGCCACGAGGCGCTCCTGGGCCAGACGGGCTCGATCGCGCTCATCCCACGGGTCGGGCCGCTGCCCGAGCCGCCCGTAGACGAGGCCCCCCTCTTCCGGATGCCGGCACACCCCCCGCTGGTCGTCCTCCCGGAGCTCCCCGCAATGGACACGGATCACCTGCTGTCTCCGCTGTCGCCCGCCTCCGGGACGATGGCTCACGCCCCGGTCCTGCCCCCGGTCCTCGATGCCCCGGCGGCTCCGTCGATCACCGAGTCGGTGAGCGAGCCCCTGGCTCCGGTCCTCGCGCCACCACACCCGCTGCCCGTTGGCCGAGACGAGGGCGTCTTGTCCGAGGCGATGGCGCTGCGTGAGCGCATGGCACGGGTCCACGCGGCCTTCCTCCAGCAGCAGGCCGATGCTCACGCCACCTTCCTGCGCCTGCGCGAGGCCCAGTCCGAGGCGCTGCTGGCCGCCGCGACCTCCGCACCAACAGCACCCGTGGCACCCCTAGCGACCGTCGCGCCTGCCGCGATCCCGCCGACCGTGGTGCCTCCGCCGGCACCAGCCGTGGTCCCGCCAGCTCCGGCGGTGCGCGAGGAACTCACCGACTCACCGACTCGCCGGCCGGAAGCGCCGCCGAGGTCGCAGCCGAGGGGTCCGACCTGGGATCGCGAGGGCCTGCTCGTCCACTCCAGCGGCGACATCAGCGAGATCTTCGGAGCCGAGTTCCGGCAGCAGGACGGCTACCTCCGCCAGACGCGCATGCCCGAGCCGCCCCTGTTGCTCGCCGACCGGGTCGTAGGTCTCGACGCCGAGCCGGGCTCGATGAAGAAGGGCACGATCTGGACAGAGACGGACGTCCGCTGGGACAGCTGGTACCTGCACGAGGCGCGCATGCCCGCGGGCCTGATGATCGAGTCCGGCCAGGCCGACCTGATGCTCATCAGCTACCTCGGCGTCGACTTCCTGAATCGCTCGGACCGCATCTACCGACTGTTGGGCTGCGAGCTCACCTACCACGGGCCCCTGCCTCGGCCCGGTGAGACGCTGCTCTACGACATCCACGTCGACGGCCACGCCAACCAGGGCCCGGTGAGGCTCTTCTTCTTCCACTACGACTGTCACGTCGACGGCCTGCGTCGCCTGTCGGTCCGCGGTGGCCAGGCGGGCTTCTTCACCGAGGAGGAGCTCCTGTCCTCCGGCGGCATCCTCTGGGAGCCCGAGACCGGCGAGAGGGTGGAGGACCCGCGCCTCGACGGTCCCGCGATCCCCTGCGACAAGGCGACCTTCGCTCGCGCCGACCTCGAGGCCTTCGCCGACGGTCGGACCTGGGACTGCTTCGGCCCTGGCTTCGAGCGCTCCAAGACCCACACGCGCACCCCACGCATCGCCGCCGGGCGCATGCTGTTCCTCCAGGAGGTCACCGGCTTCGATCTGCAGGGCGGACCCTGGGGTCGCGGGTACCTGCGCGCCATCGACGACATCGCTCCGGACGACTGGTTCTTCGACGGCCACTTCAAGAACGACCCCTGCATGCCCGGCACGCTCATGTTCGAGGGCTGCCTCCAGGCCATGGCCGTCTACATGGCGGCGCTGGGCTACACCGTCGACCGCGACGGCTGGCGCTTCGAGCCCGTGCCGGAGCAGAAGTACCTCATGCGCTGCCGCGGCCAGGTCACGCCGACCAGCCGCCAGCTCATCTACGAGGTCTTCATCGAAGAGGTCATAGACGGGCCGGTGCCGACGCTCTACGCGGACCTGTTGTGCACGGTGATCACAGAAGACGGCACGCCGATGAAGGCCTTCCACTGCCGCCGCATGGGCATCCAGCTCAGCCCCGGATGGCCCATGGACAGCCGCCCGGAGGTGATCGACGAGGCCTCTGACACCGCCGCGATCTGCCACTACCAGGGCGCGGAGCATCGCCTGGACCACGACGCGCTCGTGGCCTGCGCATGGGGCCGTCCTTCTCGCGCCTTCGGGCCGATGTACGAGAAGTTCGACGGCGTGCGCAAGGTGCCCCGGCTGCCCGGGCCGCCCTACCACTTCTGCACCCGCGTGCTCGACGTGCAGGGTCCGATGGGGCAGCCAAAGGCCGGCGCCAGGGTCGTCATGGCCTACGAGGTCCCCCCGGACGCCTGGTACTTCCACGAAAACGGCGCGGCGACGATGCCCTACGCCGTCCTGCTCGAGGCGGCGCTGCAGCCCTGCGGGTGGCTCGCCAGCTATGTCGGCTGCACCCTCGATGCGCCCCATGACCTCTTCTTCCGGAACCTGGACGGGACCGGCACCCAGCACCTGGAGGTCCTCCCGAACGCCGGCACGCTGGTCACGACGGCGAAGCTCGGGAGCGTCAGCCTCGCTGGAGGGATGACCATCGTCGGCTTCGAGGTCGAGGTCCGCTCGGGCGAAGACCTCGTCTTCGACATGAAGACGGTCTTTGGCTTCTTCCCCGCAGAGGCCCTCGCCGCCCAGGCCGGCCTCCCGCCGGACAACCCCGAGTGGCTCGAGGCCACCGGCGAGCCGGTCGACTTCGGCGGTGTCTGCCGCGACTACCTCCGCAACATCGGCCAGATCCAGAAGATCGCCGAGAACACCTTCGTCGCAGCGACCCCGGTCGACCCGGAGAACTGGTACTTCCGCGCCCACTTCTGCCAGGACCCGGTCCAGCCGGGCTCGCTTGGCATCGAGGCGATGCTGCAGCTGCTCCAGGCGGCGATGCTCCACGAGGGCCTCGCCGAGGGGCTCGAGGACGCCCGGTTCGAGCCGGTCGCGCTGTCGGAGCCGCTGACCTGGAAGTACCGGGGCCAGGTCCTCCCCCACAACGAGCTCGTCCACTGCACGCTGCACATCGACGAGGTCGTCCGTGGCGACGCCGGCGTGCTCGCTCGCGCCACGGCCTCGTTGTGGGTCGACGGCATGCGCATCTACGAGGCTCGGAATGTCGGCATGCGTGTGGTCGGAGTGTCCCTGCCGAGACCGGCGGCGATCGAGCTCCTCCAGCCCGAGGGCTGGGTCGCCGACCACTGCCCGACCCACACCCTGCCGTCGCTGCCGATGGCCTACCTGCTGGACCGCATCGCGGCGGCGGCCACCGACCACGCTGAGGGCCAGCGCGTCATCGGCTTACGAGACGTGAAGGTGAAGCGCTGGGTCGTGGTCACCGGGGAGACCGCGCTCGAGGCCCGGGTCGCTCGCGTCTCCCGGGGCCTGCGCGTCCTCCTGCTCGATGCGGGCGAGGTCGTCGCAGAGGGTCGTGCCTTGTTGGCCTGGGACTTCCAGCAGGGCGGCGAGGCGAACCCGCCCCTGGCCGGCGACCTGCAGGCCGATCCCTACGAGGACGGCCGCCTCTTCCACGGGCCGAGCTTCCAGCTCCTGAAGCGCCTGGTCACCTCGCCCGGGGGGGCCAGCAGCCTGCTCGACGCCGCAGTCGAGGGAGTGCCCCGTGGGGTCCTCCACCCCGCCCTGCTCGATGCCGCCACCCACGGCATCCCGCACGATGGCCTCGAGGCCTGGGACCCGAGCATCCCCGAGGGCATGGTCGCCTATCCGGCCTTCGTGCCCTCGTTGGACCTCCACGGGCCCGTTCCCAGCGGCGAGATCCGCTGCGAGGTGCGCTTCGCTGGCTTCCACGCCGGTGTGCGAGAGCTCCCCAGCTTCGAGATCCAGCTCGTTGTCGACGACCAGGTGTGGTGCCGCTATCGACTGGTCGAGGCGCTGTTCCCCAAGGGCCCCATCGGCCGGGCCGAGCCAAGAGCCCGTCGGGACTTCCTGCGGGGTCGCTACGCGGAGGGGGTCTCCCTGAGCCGCGTAGAGGGCGACACCACGGTCCTCGATGCCGACGACGTGGCAGGCAGTGACTGGCTCCCTGGGACCGTCGAGGCCGTCTTCGGGAGCCGCGAGCCAGGGGAGATCGCCGCTCGCGAACACCTCGGTCGGGTGCTGGGAGTCCACCCCCGTGTTGCCCGCTCGGCGGCGCCGCTGTCGCGCTTCGAGCTGAGCGAGGGTCTACAGGTCGAAACCCTGTCGGAGAGCCTCGACACCAGGTGCGTCCGGGACTTCTGGACCGAGTGGTTCGAGCGTCGGCGCTGGCCGGTCGAGGACCTCTACTACGGGCTCATCGAGCGCTTCGTGCGCCGGGTCGTGACCCCGGATCCGGAGGCGCTGTCCGCCGTCTCCGGGCGGAGCCTGCTGTACCTCGGCAATCACCAGGTCGGGCTGGAGTCGCTGCTGTTCAGCGTCGTGGCCGGCGGGCTCAACGGCGTCCCGACCGTCACCCTCGCCAAGTCCGAGCACCGGGACAGCTGGCTGGGCACGCTCATCAGGCTCTGCTTCAGCTACCCGGGCATTCGCGACCCCGGACTCATCGAGTATTTCGACCGCCAGGACAAGGCCTCGTTGGTGACCATCATCGGGCAGCTCGCCCAGGAGATGATGGGTCCTGGGAAGAGCGTCATGGTCCACGTCGAGGGCACCCGCAGCCTCGAGTGCCGCACCCCCGTGGAGAAGATGAGCGGGGCGTTCCTGGACATGGCCATGAAGGTGAACGCCCCGGTCGTCCCGGTCCGCTTCGTCGGCGGGCTGCCCGGCACGCCGCTGGAGTCCCGCGTCGAGTTCCCTGTGGACTTCGGCAAGCAGGACATCTGGATCGGCACGCCGATCCTGCCCGAGACCCTGGCCTCGATGCCCTACGGCGAGCGCAAGAAGCTCGTGATCGAGGCGATCAACGACCTCGGACCGGACAACTCCGTCGAGGAGCCCCTTCCGGGTGACCCGGACTTCGGCGGGCGAGTCGCCGCCTGGTCGGAGGGTGCCGGAGTGAACCCGGACAACGCCGCGCTGCGCGAGGTCCTCGCCGAGTGCCGGGAGCCCTGCGACCAGACCCGTGCGCTCCTCGCCGGAGTCCCTGACGGCGACTGGCTCCGTGCTCTCTCGGAGCGAATCGGTACCGGCGTGGTCGGCTAGGGCAGCGCGATGCGGCCCACCACGTGGGTCTCCGGCACCGTCAGGCGGCGCAGCTCTGACCGGGCCGCCTGCGGAATGGAGAGGAAGACCGCGCCAGCGCGGCTGTCCTCGATGTAGCGCACGATGACCTCGACGGGGACGAAGCGATTGTCGAGGAGGTCGATGCGGGCCTCCAAGCGAGTGCCCTCGACCAGGGGCAGGGACAGATCGCGGATGTCGAAGGCGATGCCGTTCTCGGAGACATCGACGATGTCCGCCTCGAGGTGGCGCCCGCCGATGGCGATGCGCAGCATCATGCCGGCCTTCGGCTGGGTGCGGGCCTGCTTGCGGCGCTCGGTGACCTCGATCCGGTGGGGCGTCGTGAGGCTCAAGTCGCCCGACTCGTCGATGCCGAGGAAGTCGCTGAGGAAGAGGAAGGGAGACCCGGCGAGCACGCCGCTGATCTTCACGGTCGCGCCCTATGGCGGGGTCGCGGCCAGCTCGACCGGCCGGAACAGGACCAGGCGAGACGCGGTGACCTCCACCACGTTTCCGATGGCCGGGCGGAGTCGGTTGGCGCGTAGCTTGACTGTGCCTTGGCGTGCGACGAGACGCCCCAAGAAGGTCGCGATCTCTCGCGAGGTGACGATGGCCTTCATGGCTTCTCCTGTGAGCGGGCGTCTTGCCCAACAACAGTGTCCCATACGGGCCCTGTAAAGGCCGTTTTCCCTCGGTTTTCAGCTCAGGCTCAGCTCCGCCAGCGGCCTGACCGCGCGGGTCTGGATGCCCCGGATCTCCCGGCGGGCCGGCTCCGGGATCGACAGGATGCGCACGCCGGCTCCACGAGCGTGGACATGGGCGACCTCGAGGTGGACCGGCACGAAGCGGTTCCTCTCCAGGTCGAGACGACCTTCGAGGCGGGCACCCGGGCGAAGCTGGAAGGGGAGCTCAGAGGTCGAGAACCCCAGCCCGCCCTCGGAGAGGTCCACGAGGTCTGCTTCGTAGTGTCGTCCGCCGACCGCGAGCCGCAGCAGCATGCCGCGCGTGGGGGAGAAGCGCTCCGTCTCGCGGCGCTGGCGCACGTCGATGCGGTAGGGGGCTCCGATGAGCCAGGCGTTGGCGTCCTGACCGAGGTAGTCGGCGACGAAGCCGAATGCTCCGCCCTCGTGCACACCGGTGACCTGCACGCTCGCGCCCGGCCGCGGACCGAGCGTCCCCTCGGCGGCGACGAAGCGAAGGATGCGCGAATGGGTGACCTCGACGAAGCCGCCGAAGACGGTCGCCGCTGATGGCGGATGGAGGCGCGTGGGGACCTGGCGATCGACCAGCCCATGGAGGAACCGGACGATCTCTGGAGTGCTGGTGATGGCCTTCATGGACCCTCCTGACTTCCCTGCTCCCTCAGTGTTCCCACCACCCCAACGCGCGGTGTCAAGAGTCCATTACAGGCCATTTCACGTCACCTCTTCGAGACCGGCGCACTGACGGAGCCGAGGCCACGGACATTCGAGTCTGTGTTGTGATTGCGCCGTGAAGGTCGCACGGCTCGCGGTCGGGGTAGTGGCGTTTGCCGCCGTACTGGGTGCTCCGACCCCGGATGGCCTCTCCGTCGAGGGTCAGCGCTGTGCGGCGGTCGCCGTGCTGATGGCGGTCTGGTGGCTCGCCGGTGCGCTTCCGATGGCCGTGACCGCGCTCGTTCCGCTGGTCGCCTTCCCGGTCCTCGGCATCGCGGACGTCAAGGCCGCAGCCAGCCCCTTCGCCCACCCGCTGAACTTCCTGATGCTCGGCGGCTTCATCATGGGCCACGCAATCGAGGAGGTCGGGCTCCACCGCCGGGTCACGGCCTCGCTGTTGTTCCCCGCTGTGCGGAAGCGGCCGCGGCTCATCGTCCTCGCGCTCATGGTCGCCGCCGCCGGGCTGTCCGGGATGGTCAGCAACACGGCCACGATGGTGATGATGCTGCCGATCGCGGCCACCCTCGCGTCGCGCGTCGCCCCCGGAGAGGCTGGTCGCAGCGCCTTCGCCCTGGCCCTGGCCTACGCCTGCTCGATCGGGGGCGTCTCGACCCTGATCGGCACACCGCCCAACGCGGTCCTGGCCGGTCTCAGCCCCCGGCCCATCGCCTTCGGCCAGTGGATGCTGCTGGGGGTTCCCTTCGTCGTGGTGGCGCTGCCGCTGGCCTGGATGGTGGTGCTCAAGCTCGCGATGCCGAAGATGTCCGGTGTCGGAGGTGCCATCGAGGCTGGTCCGTGGAAGCGCGGCGAGCCGGCGGTGCTGATCGTGACCCTGGTCGCCCTCGCCCTGTGGCTGACCCGGCGCGGCCTGGGTCCGATCCCGGCCTGGGGTCTGGACCTGCACGACTCGTGGATCGCGATCGGCGCCGCGCTGTTGCTCTTCCTGCTTCCCGGTGACAACCGCGGACGCCTGCTCGCGTGGGACCGCGCCGAGAGGGCCATTCCCTGGTCAGTGATCCTGTTGCTCGGAGGGGGCTTCTCGCTCGCGGCCGGGATCTCGAGCTCCGGACTCACGGCCTGGCTGGCAGGCTTCATGGCCCAGCTGGGCGAGCTCCCGCTCCCCGTGACCGTGCTGGGGCTCTGCCTGGGCATCTCCTTCGTCACCGAGCTGACCAGCAACACCGCGACGACCCAGATCAGCCTGCCGCTGTTGGCCGCGGGCGCCGAGATCGCCGGGGTCGACCCTCTGCTGTGGATGGTTCCTGCCACGATCTCGGCGAGCTGCGCCTTCATGATGCCCGTCGCCACCGCCCCCAACGCCATCGCCTGCGAGGCCGGCGGCGTCTCCGCCCAGATGATGGCCCGCTGTGGCGTGATCCTGAACATCGTCATCGCCTTCGTCGCAGCGGGCGTCGTGCTCCTCCTGGGCCCGCTGGTCTTCGGGTAGGAGGCCGAGCGGCGTGGCCGCCTGACCTCCTCCCGGGGGTTCACTCGTGGTCGTCGTCGTCGCGCTCGTCGTGGTCGTCGTCGTCGTCGTGGTCGTCGTCGCGTTCGTCGTCGACGGCTCCGGTTGCTCCTCGGCGCCCGCAGCTGGTGGGCTGCTGCTGGCACTGTTGGCCTTGCTCGCCGCCATCGGTCGGGGTCAGACCTGGAGACCTGGAACCCAGAAGGTCGAGCGCCCCGACTGCACGAAGCGCTCGATCGGCTCCCCCGAGACGGGGCAGGGTTCGCCCTCGCGGCCGTAGACCGAGAAGGGGTTGTCCGCCCCGGCGTCGCTGTTGACGTAGAGGATCTCGTCGCTCGTCTCGGCCTCTATTGTCTCGTCCAGGAAGGACCAGGCCGCCGTCGCGAGCCGATCCCACTCCTCGCCGGTGAGCTCGGGAACCCCTCGGCGTGGGTCGATCCCCGCGCGCCAGCAGATCTCGCTCCCGGCGATGTTCCCGAGCCCCGCGACGCAGCGCTGATCGAGCAGGGCCGGCTTGATCGGTCCCCGCTTGCGCGCGAGACACCGCCTCCACCACGCGCCATCCCGCCGGGCCGGCCAGGGCTCCGGACCGAGCTCCAGCTTTGGGTCCTCGACCCAAGAGAGCGTCCCGAGCCGCCTGGCGTCGACGAAGCTCACCTCCCGCTGCCCGACAAGGAGCGCACGGGCTCGTGGGTGGCGGCCCTGGACCACCTTCCCGGTCATCCGGAAGTGCAGCACCACCGTGCCCTCGGAGCCGTGGATCAAGCAGTACTTGCCTCGCCGCTCCACCTCTTCCAACTGCATGCGGACCGATGGCAGGCCGGGCTCCAGGCTGATCACTTCGAGGGCGCCGGAACCCAGCCACTTCCTGAGGTTTCGGCACATGATCTCGACCTCTGGCAGCTCGGGCATGGGCTTCTGCTAACGTGCGCCGGTGCTCTCCCTGACGCTGCTGCTCGGCGCTGCGAATGCCGGGCTCCTGAGCGAGAAGACCACCATGTCGGAGTGGCCCGAGCGCGAGATCGACGCCGATCTCGTGACTCCTCGCGGTTGGCTGCGCGTGGGCCTCGGCGCCGACATGAAGGTCTCGAGCGCGAGTCGTGACGACAGCGGCGCGCTCACGCCCCACGACGACGCGACCTGGACGTATTCGCGCCTGTGGCTGAAGCTCGACCAGGGCTTCTCCCAGCGCCTGAGCCTCTATTGCCACATCCCCTACGTCTATGCCCACCTGGACAACGCCCACGGGGCGGACGTCACGACGCGGGCCTTCGGCGACATCCACACCGGCTTCGCTTACCAGCCCTGGATCGACACCCCGAACAAGCTCGCGATCGTCGCGGATCTGAAGGCCCCCAGCGGCGTCGAGTGGCCCAGCGACTTCTCCGGCGGAGAGGCCAGCACCGGCTCCTTCCTCACGGGCACGGGCATCACCAACGCGGGCTTGAGCCTGCGAGCCAGGCGCGCCATCGGTCCCGTCGCCCCACACCTGGACGTCGGCTACACCTTCAAGATCCCGACCGTCGTCGGATACGTCGTCCAGACAGACGGCTGGGGAAACGGCTGGCTCGATCCCGGCGACGAGCTGCACGCCAGCGCCGGCCTGGACCTGCAGCTCGGAGACCGGCTGCTGTTGGGTGCCGGCGCCGTCTATTCCCGCCGCGGGGTCTACCGCGTGGGGATCGCTGGCGAGGGTGTCTGGAAGCTGGACCTGCACGACATCCCGGACAGCGACGGCTGGTTCCTCGACGCCCAGGGCACGGCGAGCTTCGCCGTCAGCGAGCACCTCGGCCTGCGCTATGACCTCGGCTGGCAGGCCGCCGGGACCTCGACGGAGCTCTTCGACCACCTCGGCCTCGAGGAGTTCAGCCCGCAACCTGGCCTCACACATGGTTTGACCGCGGAGGTGCGCTGGTGATCCTCCTCGCCATGCTCGCAAACGCCCAGGCCCGCGGCGGCTACTACTACAACCACCAGGACGTGACCTGGCACACGCTCGAGACCGAGCACTTCTACTTCCACTGGCCCGAGTCGACCCAGCCAGAGGACGACCCCCACTACTTCACGACCGAGTTCACGGCCTCCTCCCTCGCCGAGATCGCCGAGACCTCCTACCCGGCGATCTGCGGCCAGCTGGACCACTTCCTCGTAGAGAAGACCCACGTCGTCATCTACGACCAGGACCGGGACTGGATGGGCAACGGCTTCGCCATCGCCGAGATGGACTGGACCGGCTTCGCCGCTCGCTGGGGTCCGGTGTTCCGCGAGCGCGGCCGCATGGAGTTCCTCACGGACGTCTTCGTCCACGAGTTCGCCCACATCGTCTCGCTCAAGGCCTACCTGCCCTACTCAGAGGGCACGACCATGATCGACGTCGGCGGCCTCGCAGAGGACGAGGAGCACCTGCGCCGCTGGGGCTACGAGGGCCAAACCGGCGTCAACGCGGACATCGGCGTGAGCTGGCTCCACTCGGTCCACACCCCCTTCTACTGGGCGGAGGGCGGCGCCGAGTGGTGGTCCCACAACGCCGACTACAACTTCTGGGGTGCGAGCCGGGACGCCTACCTGCGCATGACGATCCTCGAGGACCGCATGCTCACCCACACGGAGTGGACCACCCGCATCGACAAGGAAGGCTTCGACGGCGAGCGCGGCTACAACCAGGGCTACGCCTTCGCGCTCTACATGCGCGACCGCTTCGGGCGGGACACGTACTCGGAGATGGCCGCGGCCAGCGCCGAGCGCTGGCACCTGGAGTGGGACGTGGTCATGGAAGAGGTCACCGGTGTCCCCGGGCCCCAGCTCTACGAGGACTTCAAGGCCTTCCTGGAGAAGGAATACGGCGCGGTCGCGGCCGAGGTCGAAGCGCGAGGAGCGGTCACGGGTCGGGAGCTCGCGCTGATCCAGCCTCTCTGGGAGAGGGACGACTCCACCGAGTGGGACGAGCTCTCCAAGGTGAAGCAGGACGCCGAGATCGACGGCGAGTCCGCCTGGGAGGACATGCCCGTGTGGTCCCCCACCGGCGAGCACTTCGCCTACTTCGGGCCAGAGGGCTTCACCCTGGTCGCGGCGGGGCCAGAGGCCTGGCCCAGCATGACCGGCGAGTACCTCGAAGAGGACGACGAGGCCCTCGAGGACTGGGACGACATCTGGTACGTCGACTACTGGCTGCGCTACTCGCGTCCGAGCTTCTCCCCAGACGGCAAGAGGCTCGTGGGCTTCATGGGCGAGGACCACGTCGACGGCGTGCGCGGCGACCAGGGGCTCACCTTCAACGGCGACGGCTACAACTGGAACCAGCTCGTCATCGGTGAGATCGGCGAGGACCGCAAGGGCAGGCTCGAGGTCACCTGGGAGCCCGTGCAGAGCGCGCCGCTGCGCGTCGTGGACGCCGCCTTCCATCCCGACGGCGAGCGCGTCTTCTTCATCCGCTACTCCGATGGCACCCACAACCTCTGGGTGCACGATCTGGCAGGTGGATCCTCGGAGAAGCTCACCGACTTCGACGACGGCACCCAGCTCCAGGGCTTGTCCTTCAACGCAGACGGCAGCGGCCTGCTCACGGCGGTCTACCGCAACTTCCAGCAGGACCCCTGGCTCTACGAGGTCGACACCGGGGCCTGGTGGCGGGTCTTCGACAGCCGCGCTGACGAGACCGACCCGGTCTTCGGCCCGGACGACACCATCTGGTTCACCTCGGATCTCGACGGCATCTTCAACGTCTACTCGATGAGCCTGGAGACTCGGCAGGTCATCAAGCAGACCGAGCTCTACGGCGGCGCCTACGGGGTCTCCGTCGCCCCGAGCGGGGACATCGCCTTCACCGCCATCACCGGCCACGGCTTCAAGGTGCGCATGCTTCGGGCGGACGAGCTCAAGGGCGCCCTCGTCGACTACCCGGGGGTCTGCAACGTCGATCCGGACGCCTGCCAGGATGACGACGCCTTCATGGGCTACCGGCCCCACGAGGTCCTGCCCGACGCGAGGTCGCTCTCGACGCCGTACAAGCCCCGAAAGGCGCTCTACCCGCTGGGTGGCTACCCGGTGCTGCGCGCCTCCGACAAGAACGTGGAGGCTGGCTTCGGCTTCTGGCTGGGTGACTACACAGAGGCCCACTACCTCGATGGCATCGCCACCTTCGGCAAGGACAACTGGGTCTACCTCGGGTACTGGAACGACGCCTTCTGGCCGACGATCAACCTCGGCTTCTCCCGCTACAGCTACAAGGGCCACTACGGCTACGGCGTAGACAACGACGGCGTCGCCGCCACAGACGATGTCACCGTCGTGGACGTGAAGTTCGAGCAGCTCGCCGACGATCTCTGGCTCTACACCAGCTACTACCCGAGCGACACGATCTGGGTCGGCGTCGGGGCCGACGTCAGCCGCTACTCCTTCCGGGACACCGGGGACGGCCCCGCGTACGTGCCCTACATCGTCAACAGCGGCGTGGGGGTCTTCGCCGAGTGGTCCCCGCAAGCGGTGGGCTACGGCTGGGGCGACGACTGGATCAACCCCCGCGGCGGGCGCCGGCTCTATGTCGACTACAGCCACCGCTGGACCCAAGTCGTGGACCCGGAGATCGCCGGGTCCCTCTACGACGACGGCGAGCTCTTCGATCGCTACGCCTTCAACCAGGTGCTGCTGTCCTACTCCGAGTTCATCCCCGTGGGCTGGTTTGGACTCACGGACCACCACACCCTGCAGATCGACCTCGAGGGCGGCTACATCGACCGGAACGTGCTCGGCTGGGACGAGCTCATCGCCGGAGGCAAGCACCCCTACCACTGGGGCAGCGGCACCGTCGGGAACAACGTGCAGTTCTCTGGCTACGAGGGCTGGTCGCTCTACGGCGAGACGATGATCATCGCCAACGCCGCCTACCGCTTCCCCGTGGTGCGCGACCTCGACCTCAAGACGGGCCCCGTCTACACCGAGACGATCTACCTCCAGCTCTTCGGCAGCGTCGGCAACCTCTGGAGCTACCGCATCGAGGGTCCCTCCCACATCGAGGGCTACAGCGTCGTGCCCGACCCCGGCGCAGAGGTCGTCCGCGAGGTCCCCTTCAAGGACTACTCCGCCAAGAACAGCCCGAAGGACGACCCGAACTACGTGCTCTCTGACGTCGGCGCCGAGCTGCGCTTCCGGCAGTTCATCTGGAACGACTGGGACTGGGACAGCTTCGTACGGGTCAGCTACGGCCTGAACCGGACCGCTGGCTACGGCGACGTCAACGCCGACTACGTGATGTCCTCTGTCGCCCGGGACGCGAGCTCTGAGCTCTCCGACGAGATCGAGGAACCAACGGTCCGGGTGTACGTCGGTCTCGGAACGGGGTGGTAGATGCTGTTTCTCCTCGCCACTGCCTGCCTGCGCCCCACCGACGACTACACCGTGCAGCTCGTCGGACGCGGCGCCGAGCTCGACAACGTCCTGCCCGCTCCGGAGCCCTTCGGGGGCGCCATCGAGTACGGGCGCTTCAGGATCTGGGGCCACAACATCGGCCTCGGCATCACTGGGCTCTACGGCGACTCACCTCGGGTCGACGGCACGAGCTTCACCCTCGGCTCGGCCAGCTTCGGCTACCCGCCGGACGAGAGCTACGACCGCACCTCGGCCATCCTGATGCCCGGACCCCCAAGCCCCGGCTCCTGCGTCACGCGCATCGGGGCTCCCGGCTGGGCCGGCGCGGCGGAGTACGTGGACGTCGGCGACCACGTCGCTTTTTCGCGGGGCGACGGCTCGCGCATCGTGCTGGAGCGCTCTCCGAGCATCCACCCGAGGCCCTCTGGCGAGAGCTGGTACGCGAGCTACGGCGAGAACCTGCGACCGGTCGTCATCGACCACGAGCTGCTGCCGGACACCTGGCTCTCCGGCGAGTCGGTCGAGCTGACGTTCCCGGGGACCATCGCCCCCCCCGAGTCCACCCTCGGCTCGATCCCTTACCCGCTGCAAGACGCCGACGTGATGTTCCCGACGGCGCTCGACGGTCTCCAGATCGACGGAGAGGACGTCCGGCCACCCGAGCACGACTGGTACTACGCCGTCGACGACCCGGTCCGCTTCGCCGGCCCCTGGTCGGCGCCCTCGACCCTCACGTGGGAACCGGCGGGTGAGCCTCTGACGGTGCAGCTGCGGCTGCTTGGCTGGGGTGTCGAAGAGGACTGCCTTTGCAGTGCCGACTGCGAGGCCGGCTTCACCTGCGAGGACGGTGGCTGCGTGGGCGATGACGGCTCCCAGTGGAACGTGCTCGGCAGCGTGACCTGCACCGTCGAGGACACCGGCGAGTGGACGATGACGCCGGAGATGCTGCAGTCCCTGAAGGACAACACCCGCCCATTCGAGGTCGCCGGGGCCGTGCTGGTCGTCGCGCGCTCGAGCGAGGGCAGCGTCGATGTCCCCGACGTGCTGTCCTGGAACGGCGGCCGCGTGCCCATCTCTCCGGTGAGGACCCGCCTCGTAGATCTCGTGGCGACCCGCGTGGAGGTGGAGTGATGTTGCTGTTGCTCGCCTGCGGGACCTCCCCCTACGAGGACTACTGGACCGGCGCCGGTCCGACACTGTCGGCGGTCTCTCCGCAAGCGATCGAGGGCCTCGTCGGCGGTCAGGAGGTCGTGCTCTCGGGGACCGGTCTGTCCACCGCGCGCACCGTGGTCATCGGCCAGCGCAACGCGGAGATCCTCAGCGCGACAGAGGGGGACGTCACGGTCGTGGTGCCCCAGCAGGTCGGACCGGGGGCCAAGGACGTCGTCGTGGTCACCGACGAGGGCTACGCCCGCGCGAGTGACAGCCTGGTCGTCGAGGGGCCCGCGCTGGCAGCCCAGGAGAACGAGGCGGTCAGCTTGTCGCTCTACCGCATCGACTGCCCGATCGACGTCGGGTACTACATGGGCTTCCTCGACTCGGCGGACTCGGCCTTCGGCTACCCCTACGGCTCGGACCTCTACTGGTGCGGGCTCGAGGCTGGCTACGTCGACGCCTACGGTCAGATCAGCCTGGGCGCCAACGTCGGCTTCGCCGGGGAGCTGGCCTATGTCGGGTCCTTGTGGTCCCTGCCGGCGGCAGGCGAGACCCACTTCCGGGGGCCCTCGGACCGCCCGGTGCCGACCATCCCCTTCGTCTACGGTCCGGTCGCTCCGGACGAGACCATCGCGGTGACCACCCCGCGGGACTGGCAGCGCGACCTCGACGTGCAGGCCGCGATGGCTGCCGACATCGAGGAGAACTACTACTGGTACGACGAGTCCCACTCCGAGCACGGCGGGCCAGAGGCCTGGTTCTTCGGCGACGACGAGTGCTACATCGACGCCGTCGACGTCAGCTCGGGCAGCGGAGACACCTTGACCCTGGCGAGCGCCGGCCCCGCCGGGGCCACCGGCATGTGGCTGGGCTTCGTCGAGTCAGAGGGCGACGGGGCCTACACAGAGGAGCTCGTCACAGCCAGCGCCCGAATCTCCGTGAACGGGACGAGCGTGATCGGCGAGCCCAGCGGCGCGGTCATGGTCTACGACGACTGGTCCGGCTTCCTCCTCGCCGACGCCCCCGGGTACTACATGGGCAGGAGCGATCTGCCGCCAGGGGTCGACTACACGGTCACCCGCTCGCGGCTCGGACTGTCCGAGGAGCTGGGCGAGGTGCCCGGCATCGACGAGCTCGTCGTCACCTTCCCGCCGAACTTGATGAGCGGCGCCCTCGACATCCCGCTGGACTCCGAGTTCCGGGTGGACTGGGAAGCCGGCAGCGGCGACGCCATCGTCATCGAGTTCATCGTCTACGACACCGGCATCGACGACCCGAACTACATGACCGAGGTGGCCCGGCTCACGGCTCACGCCGTCGACGCCGACGGGAGCTTCGTCTTCTCTCCCGAGGTGCTCGGCCAGCTGCCCGAGGCCCGCCAGGAGGTCACAGAGGACTACGACCTCACGGGCTACTGGGGAGAGCTCACGGTGACGCGCCACCAGCTGACCGCTGTCTCGAGCAGCGACGGCGACATCGTCATCGACATGGTGCACGCCGTCAACGCGCCGGTCGGCCTCATTTCGAGCTTCTGAACGAGTTAGGCAGGCGCGATGCGCGCCTGGCTGCTGTCGCTGAGCCTCCTCGCCCCCGCCGTTGGCGAGGAGCCGAAGGGTGTGAGCGGACAGCTCGCGGAGATGGGTCCGAGCGTGATGCAGGCCATCGGGGTCATGCAGATGGGGAACTACAAGCAGGCCCTGAGCCAGTTCGAGGCCATCTTGGAGGAGCACCCCGACAACCGCCGCCTCCACCTGCTCATCGGCCAGACCTACTTCGCGATGAACGACTGCGTCGCTGGCGAGCAGTGGGTGCTCCAGCACCGCAAGCGACCCGCCTTTCGCATCCGCACCGCCGCCCTCATCGCCGCCTGCCACGCCCGCCACGGCGAGTACGCCGAGGCCGTGTACTGGCAGGAGGAGGCGGCGCTGTTGGATCCAGGCACCGCCAGCGTCTGGTCGCTGCTCGGCATCTACCGCTACCGCCAGGGTGACTACTGGGGCGCCGACGAGGCCTTGCGCGAGGCGGCCATGGTCGATCCCGGCGACATGCGGCTGGCCTATGCCTACGCGACCATCGCGCTGTCCGACGGTGACCACTCGAACATCGACGAGCTCATCGGGGCCCTGCGCGCGGCGCCCTACGGCGCTCTGCACAGCTACGTGCTGGAGGCGCGGTTGGAGCTGGACCTCGGCAACCCGGTACGGGCTGCGGAGCTCGCCGACGAGGCGACCAGGCGTGACCTCGGCGGGGCCAGCGGCCTCACGATGAAGGCCGAGGCGCTCCGGCGCCAGGGGGCGGGGGAGGACGCGGATCAGCTGCTCGCGCGCCGCACGAAGTGGTTCAAGCAGCGCCCGGCGATGTGGGCGGTCCAGGCCCGCGTCTGGGTCGACATCGGCAAGCGCCGCGAGGCCGCCGATCTGCTGACGTCGGCCCTGGACGTGAACCCTCTCGACCCCGAGCTCGTGGCCTCGGCCTGGTACCTGTCCAGGGCGGAGGGCGACAGCGAGGCGATGGCCGCGTGGGCTGTCGACTACGACACCTTCCAGGCGTGCCCCTACCGTCCGCTCTCTGCGCTGGTCCCGCTCACGGAGAGCCTGGACTGACGCGGGGCTCAGTAGTAGTACGTGGTGCCGCTGTAGACGGTCCACTGCAACAGGGTGCCGTCCCAGGTCGCGTAGCCGACGGGGTACCACGGCTCGCCCTCGCCCAGCTGCCAGAGCACGACGTCGGTGTAGGTGGCGGCGGAGTCGGGGGCGGTGGCGTCGTGCGCAAAGCCCACGCCGATTCCCGAGCTGCCGTAGATGTCCTCGCCCGTCATGCCGTCGATGAGACCGAAGCTCTCGGCGCACTCGCCGTGGGAAGCGGAGCCCTCTCCGTAGTCGGCCCACCACGCGAACTCGCAGTCCGGGCAGTCGGCCAGCGCTCGTGAGCCCGTGGTCGTCACGTCGTAGACGCAGAGGTAGTCGGCATCCATGAAGTAGTAGAACCAGGTGCTGAGGACGCCGTCGATGCTCTCTGTCGAGGCCCCCGACCAGCCATAGGTGAGCAGTCCGGTGTCTCCACTGGGGCCCATCGGGGCGCTGTCGCCGTCGGCGCCGCTGCACGACAGCAAGGCGAGCAGCTGGCTCAATGGCGGAGTCCGTAGTCGCCGTACATCGTCAACGTCGGTTGCGGTCGGCGCAGTATAGGCTGGCGACCCCGGTTGGGTTAGACGGGGGCGCATGCCTGCCTGGGTCCTGGTCCTGAGCTTGTTCTCGCCTGCGGCGGGCGACGGGCCGGTGCCGGCCGAGGATGAGGTCGGGTACGCGGGGAGGCAGGTGGACCAGGCTGGCGCGCAGCTGCTCGCTCTCGGCGCTGGCGGTCGTCGTGGTGTCTTGCGCATGCAGAACGGCGACTTCGTCGGAGCCCTCGAGATCTTCGAGTCCGTCCTGGATGGAGAGCCCGACAACCGCCGGCTGCACATGCTCATCGGGGAGGCGCTCCTGTCGATGAACGAGTGCGACGAGGGGCGGGACCGGGTCCTCTCCCACCGAACCCGGCCTGCGTTCCGGCTCCAGCTCCCCAGGATGCTGGCTGCCTGCTACGCCCGCCACGGCGACTACTCGGAGGCGGTCTACTGGCAGGAGGAGGCGGCGCTGGTCGACTCGCGGTCGGCCCTTGTCTGGGCGCTCCTCGGCCTATACCGCTACCGGCAAGGTGACTACTGGGGTGCTGACGAGGCCCTGCGCGAGGCCGCGTCCATCGACCCGAACGAGATGAGGCTCTCGTACGCCTACGCCAGCATGGCGCTGACCGAGGGGGACCACTCCGAGATCGACATACTGATCACGCGGCTGAGGAACTCGGAGCTCGGCTACGCTCCGAGCTGGGTGTTGGAGGCGCGCCTCGAGCTCGATCTCGGGAACCCCGTTCTGGCTGACCGCGCTGCTCAACAGGCAGTCCGAAAGAACTGGAGAGCCGCCACCGGCCTGGAGTTGCGGGCGGAGGCGCTTCGTCGCCATGGGGACGGAGACGGCGCCGAGCTCCTGCTCGAGCGCGGGCGGGACCTGTACAGCCAGCGCCCCACCTTGTGGGCCGTCCAGGCTCGCGTCTGGGTGGACGCAAGGAACCTCGCGGAGGCGGAAGAGCTGCTCGAGCATGCCTTGGAGCAGAGCCCCTACGATCCAGAGCTCATGGCCTCTGCCTGGTACCTCGCCCGCGCTCGGGGTGATGCCGATGAAATGGAACTGTGGGCTCAGCGGTACGAGGCAGCCCAGGTCAACCACCTGCGCACGCTCTCGGCGCTGGTCCCTCTCACGGAGAGTCAGAAATGATCACCCTCATGTTGATGTCCTGCTTCGGGGAGGAGCCCGCCGAGACGACGGAGCCCGAGGCCGCGGTCGAGCTGCCCGAGATCAACCTCGTCGTCGTCACCCTCGACACCACCCGCGCGGACCGCATCGGGGCCTACGGCCATGAAGCAGCCCGGACCGAGACCATCGATGGCTTCGCCGCCCGCGGGCAGCGCTTCGACCACGCCGTGTCTCCCGTCCCCCTGACGATCCCCGCCCACGGCACGCTGTTCACGGGCATGGACCCCTACCATCACGGCATCCGCAACAACGGCAGCGCCACCCTGCCAGCGACCAGCCTGACCCTGGCCGAGATCCTCAAGGACAGCGGCTACGCGACCGCCGCGAGCGTCGCGGCCTACGTGACGACCGATCTCTGGGGCTTCGACCAGGGCTTCGATGCCTACTACGACGACATCGAGGAGTCGCTGCTGGCCCGGCACAACCTGTGGAAGCTCGAGCGTCCAGCCGACCAGGTCCTCGACGACGCCATCGGATGGCTGCAGAGCGATGAGCGGCCCAAGGACAGGCCCTTCTTCCTGTGGGTCCACCTCTACGATCCGCACGAGCCCCTGCGTCCACCGGAGGGCTACCAGGACGGGGACGCCTACGACGGCGAGATCGCCTTCGCCGACGACCAGCTCGCCCGGCTCGAGGCCACCATCGGCGAACTGGGAGCTGGAGATCAGACCTTGTGGGTGATCGTCGGTGATCACGGGGAGGGGTTTGGTGACCACGACGAGATGGGGCACGGGCTGTTCCTCTACAACAGCACCCAGCGCGTCCCGCTGATCATCGCTGGACCGGGCATCGAGCCCTCCGTCATCTCCGAGCCTGCGGGACTCGTGGACGTCATGCCCACGGTGCTGACGGCGCTCGGACTGCCCGTGCCCGCGGGCCTCGATGGGCAGCCCCAGCCAGGGGGTAGCCACCCCCTGTACCTGGAGAGCTACCAGCTCCAGGAGCGCTATGGATACGCCCCGCACCTCGCCCTCGTCGACGGTGATCGCAAGCTGATCGACACGCCCAGACCAGAGCTCTACGCCGTCGATGACCTCGCGGAGAGCCAGGACCTGGCTGCGGAGGAACCGGAGCGCGTCGCGGCGATGCAGGCGCTGCTCCAGGGCCTGGGCGCCACTCCTCCTCATGGACGAACCACCATCGACGCGGAGACCCTGGCTCGCCTCGCGGCCCTTGGCTACGTCAGCAGCGGCGAGGACATGCGGACCGACGAGGTCCTCCCGGACCCGAAGGACAAGCTCCATGTCCTTCGAGCCATCCAGGAGGGCCGGACGCTGGCCGAGGCGGGGGACTACGAGGCCGCGATCGCGGTCCTCGAAGGGGTCGCGAAGGCCGAGCCGGACCTGGTGATCGTCCGGGAGCGACTGGCTCGGATCTGCGCTCGGAGTGGAGATCAGGTGGCTTCGCTTCGCTGGGTCGAAGAGGCTCTCTCGATCGAGCCGGACAGCGCTCGTGTCCTTGGGCAGGCCGTCCTCGCTCACTCAAAGGCCGGCGACCACCAGCGCGCCCTGGAGCTCGCAGAGCATGGTCTGGAGGTCGATCCGGGTTCGTCTGTCATGGCCGAGCTCAAGCTGGCCCAGATGGAACGGCTCTCTCGGGCCGGGGACGCCGTCGTCTTCGGCGAGGGCTTCCTCGCCCGCAACCCAGGAGCCACGAACGTCGCGGGCATGTTGGGGGTCTTCTATGGCCGCATGGAGGACATGGAGAAGGCCGAGCCGCTGCTTCGCCTCAGCGTGGCCTCAGCCAACCCGCCGCGCTGGGTGAACTACACCATGGCCAAGCTCGCCTCCGGGGCGGGCGCCCAGGACGAGGCGATCGGCTACCTTCGCGCAGAGCTGCACGAGTACCCGGACAACCGGAAGGCCCGGCTCCTGCTCGTCCGCCTGCTCTCCGGCGAGGGGCGCTACACCGAGGCGCTGCCGGTGGTCGACGTGATGTTGAAGGTCCGAGAAGACGACATGCAGCTCATCCTCACGAAGGCCCAGCTTCACTTCAACATGAAGCAGTACGACGAGACCGAGGCTGCCCTGTCGCTGGCTGCGGCGATCGACCCGGAGGAGCCCGAGCTCCTGCTGCTCAAGGCGAACCTCTTGGACAAGCAGGGGAAGAAGACCGAGTCGAAAGAGGCCTTCGAGGCCGCGAAGGCCGCGAAGGCCAAGCGCATGGAGGCCGCCAAACCGGCTGACAAGGGCGGCGCAGGGGCCGCCAAGCCCTGAGAGCCTGGCGGTCCGCTCAGTAGTAGTACGGGCTGTACTGACTCTGGCGCTCGAACTCGAGGGTCGCGCCGTCGTAGGTGACCTGGTTGTAGATGGCGAAGGGGAACCACTCGCCGTCGAGACCGAGGAAGATCGTCTCGAGCTCGCCGTAGGACTCGTAGCCCTCGAGGATGTACGCGGAGTTGAAGCCCATGGCCCACTCGTTGTAGTTGACGCCGAAGACGTCCTTGCCGCTCTCACCGTCGGTGAAGCCGAAGGCCGTGCAGTCGCCCTCGGTCGTCGTGCCCGTGCCCCACTTCGTGTCCCAGGCCCAATTGCAGTCCGCGCACTCGCTCAGGGGCTCGGTGCCCGTCTGGCCAGCGTCCCAGCCGCAGAGGAACTCGTCCGTCTTGGCGTAGTAGTACCAGTAGCCGAAGGTGCCATCGAGCTCGGAGCCGCCGTTGACGGTCCAGGAGCCGCGCCAACCGAAGTACAGCAGACCGGTGTCGGTGTCGGTGTCGGCGTCGGTGTCGGCGTCGGTGTCGGCGTCGGTGTCGGCGTCGCTGTCGGCGTCGCTGTCGGCGTCCGCGTCGGCGTCGGCCTCCCAGCTGCTGTCGATGGCGCTGTCGTAGTCGTCCTTGGGCAACATGCAGGACACGAGGGCGAGTCCGCCG